>JAEEGL012132177.1_pt1 | contig 11821 bp, 8 predicted proteins | sample 9134231 | NCBI WGS metagenome assembly JAEEGL01 (sample SAMN16246548, study PRJNA631951) | gut metagenome | biome: gut microbiome; feature: rumen; material: fiber-attached | host: Bos | place: Iran: Karaj | collected 2018-10 | reverse complement strand
TCTATGAACGCATGTATGAAGTGCATGTCTCCGGCCACGCCTGTCAGGAGGAGCTCAAGCTGATGCTCTCCCTGATTCAGCCGAAGTTCTTCATCCCCGTTCACGGGGAACAAAAGCATCTGCAAAAGCATGCCGCGCTGGCGAAGGCCGTCGGTATGGCGCCGCAGAACATCCTGATCGTCGACAACGGCGTGCAGGTGGAAGTGACGCCCGACAAGCTCAAAAAGAGCGGCAGCGTGCCCGCCGGCCAGATCTTTGTGGACGGCAGCGGCGTGGGCGACGTCGGCTCGGTCGTCATCCGCGACCGCAAGCATTTGGCCGAGGACGGCATCATCATTATCGCCGCCGGGATCGACCGCACGACCGGCTATCTGACAAGCGGCCCCGACGTGGTTTCCCGCGGGTTTGTCTATGTGCGCGAAGCCGAAGACCTGATCGACGAGGTCAAGCGCACCGCCGAAAAGACGCTGCTCAAATGCTATGACCGCAACATTCGCGAATACAGCGCGATCAAAAACCGCCTGCGCGACGACGTTTCAAGGCTCGTCTATGAACGCACGAAGCGCAGCCCCATGATATTACCGTTATTTTTGGAGATTGACTGATGAAAAAGCTTTGGAAAAGCGCGGACTTCTCTTGGCTGATGTTTTTCGCCGGCCTGGTGTTTGCCGGCCTGACCTTCCGGTTCCACAAAGCGCTCGCAATCGCGGAAGCGGGCGTGTTCACTGCGCTTTTCATTGCCCTTTGGGTCTATCGCAGACTGGTCAAGCAAAAGCTGCTGTATCAGGTCAACACCGTGGCCGACGAGCTTGATTACGAAAAGGGCAAGGCCTTTTCCGCCCTGCGCGTGGCCTGCTGCGTTTGCGACAGCGCCGGCGGGATTCTTTGGCTCAACGAGGCGTTTCAGCGCGCGTTTGCCATCGACAAAAAGACCGTTTCGTGCGACCTCAAACAGCTCCTGCGGCGCGACAGTCTGGAAAAGCTTTTTGAGGGCAGCGGCTTTCGCATCCGCGTGGGCGACCAGTTCTTCGCCGTCTATTCCAGCGAAGTGCCGCTGGAAAGCGAAACGCTGAATTTGCTCTATTTCTTCGATGAAACGGCGCTGCGGCTCACGGAGCGCGCCTATTACGACACGCGCCCGAGCGTGATGCTCACGGTGCTTGACAATGCCGACGAGCTGCTGCAGACGTTCAAAGAGAGCGAATGCGCCGCCATCTCCTCGATGATCGAGCAGATGATCGACGACTGGGCCACATCCTACGGCGCGTTGTGCCGCAAGATCTCCACGGATCGGATGTTGATTGTGGTGGAGGAAAAGGCGCTGCAGCGGATGATCGGCGACAAGTTCAGCATTCTCGACCGCGTGCGCGATTTCACCTATGACGGCAAGCAGACCGACCTGACGCTTTCCATCGGCGTCGGGCGCGAAGACAGCTTCCACGATTCCAACAACGCCGCGCGCCAGTCGCTTGACATGGCCCAGAGCCGCGGCGGCGACCAGGTCGCCATCCGTCACGAGGCGCAGTATCAGTTTTACGGCGGCGTTTCCGCGGGCTTTGAGCGCAAAAACAAGGCCAAAACCCGCCTGATCGCCAAAACGATTGCCTCCATCGTGCAGGAGAGCGAAAGGATCCTGATTATGGGTCACCGCTTTTCCGATTACGACGCCATCGGCTCCGCGATCGGACTTTATCAGATCGCCCGGTTCTACGGCAAGCAGGCGCAGATCGTGGTGGACAAAGCGACGACGCTTTCGCTGCCGCTGTGTGAGCTGTTTGAACAAAACGGCCACCCCGACGCCTTTATTTCCCCGGAAAAGGCGCTGCTCACGGCGGGGGACAACGCGCTTTTGTTCGTGACCGACACCCACAAGCAGGACTTCACCGAATGTCCGCCGCTGGTGGATCGCGCCGGTCAGGTGATTGTGATCGACCACCATCGCAAGTCGGTGCAGTTTATTGAAAACACCGTGGTATTCTATCACATTCCGAACGCCTCCTCCGCCAGCGAAATGGTGACGGAGCTGGCGCAGTATATGGACAAAAAGCCGATCCTCGACCCGATTTCGGCGCTGGCGCTCTTTGCCGGCATCATGCTCGACACGCGCAATTTCGTCTTGCGCGCGGGTGTCCGAACCTTTGAGGCGGCGGCCTATCTGCGTTCGCGCGGGGCCAACACCGTGGAGGGCAAAAAGCTCTTTTCCACCGATATGGACATCTTCCGCGCGAGAAACAAAATCATCGATTCCGCCGTGCGCTACCGTGAGATTTGCGCCATCTCCACGCTGACGCAGGAATGCGCCAACGAACGGCTGATCACGTCACAGGCGGCGGATGAAATGCTCGGCATTGAAAACGTCAAAGCCTCGTTTGTGCTGTTTCGCCTCGGCGGCGCCTATCACGTTTCGGCGCGCTCCTACGGCGAAGTCAACGTGCAGCTTGTGATGGAGGCGCTCGGCGGCGGCGGCCACCAGACCATGGCCGCAGCCCAGCTCGGGCCCGTCAAGTTCGACGAAGCGATGCAAAAACTCAAACAAGCGATCGATCAGATTCTGGATATTTCAACAAGGGGGTCCCAACCATGAAAGTGATATTGAAGCAGGACGTGAAAGGCCTTGGCAAAAAAGGCCAGCTTGTCAACGCCTCCGACGGCTATGCCCGGAACTTTCTGTTCCCGAAGGGTCTTGCCGCCGAAGCGAACGCTCAGGCGATGAGCGAGCTTAAGAACAAGGAGGACGCCGAGCGGTATCGCATCAAGACCGAAACCGCCGCCGCCAAAGCGGCTGCCGAGAAGATGGCGGGCAAAACCATCCGCATCTCCGCCAAGGCAGGTCAGAACGGCAAGCTGTTCGGTTCCGTCACGGCGAAGGAAATTGCCGAAACGCTGAAATCCGCGTTTGATGTGAACGTGGACAAGCGCAAGATTACCGTGGAAGAAATCAAACAATTCGGGACGTATGAATTTGAAGTGAAGCTGTATCCCGGCGTCAGCACGCAGCTTTATGTAATGGTTGGTGAATAAACATGCCGAACAATCAGACGATCGTCTCGCTTGACGACATTCAGCTTCCCTACAGTCTGGAAGCAGAGCAGGCGGTCCTCGGTTCGATTCTGACCGAGCCGGACTGTATCACGCAGGTGCTGATTCTGCTCAAGAGCGAACAGTTCTATCTGCCGCAGCACAGAGCCATTTTCAATATCATGCAGGAGATCGACGCCCTCGGGGGAAAGGTCGATCCGCTTGTGGTGCTGGAAAAGCTGAAAAGCGAAAACGTCTATGACGACGCCGGCGGCAAAAACTATCTCTATCAGCTCGCGCAGTCCGTGCCCTCCACGCGCAACGTGGAAAGCTATTGCCGGATTGTCAAGGAGAGATTCTATGTCCGCACGCTGATCAACGTCAGCAAGCAGATCATCGAAGACGCGACCGGCACCGACAACGACGCGGATCTGCTCCTTGATTCCGCGGAACAGAAAATCTATGACATCCGCCAGGGCAAGGTGACAAAAGGCCCGACGAAAATCGGCGACATCATCATCAACGAAGTCTATGACAAGCTGCAAAAGCTCTCGTCCGCCGACAGCGACCAGTACAAGGGCTATACCACGGGCTTCACCGATCTGGATCGCAGCATCACCGGCCTCAACAAATCGGATCTTCTGATCATCGGCGCGCGCCCCGCCATGGGTAAAACGAGCCTTGCGCTGAACATGGCGCGCAACACCGCCATGATGGGCAAGAAGAAAGTGGTCTTCTTTTCCCTGGAAATGACCAAGGAACAGCTCGCGCAGCGCGTGCTGGCCACCGAGGCGCGGGTCGAAAGCACCAAGATGCGCACCGGCAACATCACATCCGACGAATGGGCGCGGCTGGCCACGGCCACCTCGCTGCTTTCCAACTGCGAACTGTATTTCGACGACACCTCCAACATGACGGTGCCGGAGATGAAATCGCGGATCCGCCGTCTTCGCGACGTGGACGCCGTGTTTGTGGACTATCTGCAGCTGATGAAGAGCGGCCAGCGCGTGGAAAACCGCGTGCAGGAGGTTTCCGAAATCACGCGGAACCTCAAGCTGATGGCGAAGGATCTCAACATTCCCGTCGTCGTGCTGGCGCAGCTCTCGCGTACCACCGAGGGTCGCGGCCGTTCCCATAAGCCGCAGCTTTCCGATCTGCGCGAATCCGGCTCCATCGAGCAGGACGCCGACATCGTGATTATGCTGTACCGTAAGGAGTACTATACCGACGACGACGGCGACATCCCCGAAGAGGACAAGCCCGCCATCAACGAGGCGGAGTTCATCATCGCCAAAAACCGACACGGCCCGACCAATACCGTCAAAGTCGCATGGAACAGCGATTATACGCTGTTCTCCAACCTGGAGACGATGCGCAATGACATGTAAGGTGTCGGAAACAATCGCGCGCCATGCAATGCTGCAGGGCGCAGCCTCCGTTTGTGTCGGCGTGTCCGGCGGCGTCGATTCCGTCTGTCTGTTGCATCTGCTGCTGCAGCTTCGGCCGCAGTTCGGTTATCGGCTGCAGGTTGTCCACGTCAACCACGGTCTGCGCGGCGAAGCCGCCGACGCGGACGCCCGGTTTGTCCAATCGCTTTGCGAAAGCTGGGGCGTACCCTGCACCGTTGTCAACGCCGATGTGGCCGCGCTGGCGCGCGAAAAGGCGATCAGCGAGGAGGCGGCCGGCCGTCTGGCCCGCTATGCCGCGTTTGAACAGACGGGCTGCGAGCGGATCGCCGTGGCACACACGCGCTCCGACCGGATTGAAACGTCGCTGTTCCATTTGGCGCGCGGCACGTCCCTCAAGGGCGCCGCGGGCATCCCGCCCGTTCGCGGCAAGGTGATCCGGCCGCTGATTGACTGTGCCCGCGGCGAAATCGAAGCGTATGCGCAGGCGCACAGCCTTCCCTTCATCACCGACGAAACCAACGAGACCGACCGCTATACCCGCAACGCGCTGCGCCACCGCGTGCTTTCGCCCCTGCGCGAGATCATGCCGGCGTTTGAAGCCAACTGGGCGCGGTTTCTCGACACCGCGGCAATCCAGCACGACTATATCCGCACACAGGCGGCGTCCGCGCTGGCGCAGGCGAAGACAGCAAACGGATTCGACGCGGCAAGCCTTGCGAATCAGCACGAGGCCGTGCTGACGGAATGCGTGTTGCTGCTGCTTTCGCAGTGGATGCAAAAGCCGCCCGAGGAACGCCATCTTGCGCTTTGTGTGCAGGCAATCCGCGCCGACAAGGGCCGCGTGGCGCTTTCCCCCGAGCGCTTCTTCTCCGTGAAAAACGGCGTTGCGGCGCTTGAAACAAAATGTGAAAAAGCAGCCGCGGCGTACTGCGTCAGCCCGCAGAACGGCGTGTTTCAAACGCCCTGCGGCGTCTATCGGCTCCGGGCGGCCTTGCCCGACGATCCGACGCCCGTGTTTCAGCGGCTGGACGCGGAAAAGCTGCTGGGGGAACTGACCTTGCGCACCCGTTTGCCGGGCGACCGCTTTGCGATCGCACACCAGCAGGGGAGCAAAACCCTCAAAAAACTGTTCAACGAAGCAAAGCTGCCGCTCCCGGAACGCAGCGTTTGCGCTGTGCTGTGCTGCGGCGACAAAATCGCCTGGGTCGAAGGCTTCGGCGCCGACCGGGCGTTCGCGGCGGACAAGAATACAAAAACCATGCTTATTGTTCAAAAGGAGGCGCTCTCATGAGCATGTTAAAGGATATCCAAAAGGTGTTTTTCAGCAAGGAAGAGCTGGAGGCGATTGCGCGGCGGCTCGGCAGCCAGATCAGCCGCGACTATGAAAACCGCAATCTGCTGATCGTCAGCGTGCTCAAGGGCTCCGTGATCTTCATGGCCGATCTGATGCGCAACATCACCATTCCCTGCAAGATCGACTTCATCACCGCGTCCAGCTATCACGCGGGCACCGAAAGCAGCGGCAACGTCAGCGTGACCGACGATCTTTCGGTCAAGGACGTGCACGGCTATGATATCCTGATTGTGGAAGACATTCTCGACACCGGGCGCACGCTGCAAAAGCTGTCGGACATTTTCGCGAAAAAGGGCGCGAATTCCGTCACGATCTGCACGCTGCTCGACAAACCGGAGCGCCGCGACAAGAACGTTAAAATCAAACCGACCTATATCGGCGCCACCGTGGCGAACGAATTCGTGGTCGGCTACGGTCTGGACTTTGACCAGAGATACCGCAATCTTCCCTTCATCGGCATTCTCAAGCCGGAGGTTTACGATAACATGAACGCACAGGAGGACACACATTGATGAACGACAAACGCAAGTGGGGCAATCTGCTGTATCTGATTATCCCGATCCTGCTGATCGCCAGCATCGCCATGTTCTCGAACGGAAAGGCCGAAAAAAAGGCGACCTATGCCGAGATCATGAATCTGTTCAGCAATCATCAGGTCACGGAGTATTCCGTCAATTTCAGCTCCGGCACGCTCCTTTATAAGATAAAGGGCGACAACACCGTGAAAAAGTACGCGCTGCCGAGCGTGGATCTGTTTATTATGGACATCCACGAAGACGTTGTAAAATACAACGAGGAGCATCCCGAATCACAGATCGACTATGACTACAAGGCCGGCAGCAACAACTCCTTCTGGTTCTCCATGCTGCCCATGCTTGTGATGGGCGCCATCTTCGTGTTCGCCATGTTCTATATCTACCGCAAGATGGGCCAGAACATCACCATGGAAAATAACCGCACCCTCTCGTTCGGCAAGGCGCGCGTCACCGACGCGAAGGACGCCAAAAAGAAGGCGACCTTCAAGGATGTGGCCGGCTGCGACGAAGAAAAGGAGGAGCTGCAGGAGATTGTGGAATTCCTCAAGGATCCCAGGCGGTTCAGCGCGCTCGGCGCGCGCGTGCCCAAGGGGGTGCTGCTCGTCGGCCCGCCGGGCACCGGCAAAACGCTTTTGGCGCGCGCGGTTGCGGGTGAGGCGAACGTGCCGTTCCTTTCGATTTCCGGCTCCGATTTTGTGGAAATGTATGTCGGCGTCGGCGCCTCGCGTGTGCGCGACCTGTTCGCTCAGGCGAAGAAGCTGGCGCCCTCCATCCTGTTTATCGATGAAATCGACGCCGTCGGCCGCCACCGCGGCGCCGGCATGGGCGGCGGTCACGACGAACGCGAGCAGACGCTCAACCAGATGCTCGTGGAAATGGACGGCTTTGACGCGAACGAGAGCGTCATCATCATCGCCGCCACCAACCGCCCCGACATTCTGGATCCGGCCTTGCTGCGTCCCGGCCGGTTCGACCGCCAGGTGACCGTCAGCTATCCGGACATCAAGGGCCGCGAGGAGATTCTCAAGGTGCACGCCAAGAATAAGCCGCTCGCGCCCGACGTCAAGCTCCATGTGATTGCCGCGTCCACCGCCGGCTTCACGGGCGCCGATCTCGAAAACCTGCTGAACGAAGCGGCGCTGCTTTCTGCCCGCCGCGGCAAAAAGGCCATCACCATGGCCGAAATTGAGGAAGCAACCATCAAGGTCGTTGTGGGCACCGAAAAGCGCTCGCATAAGATTTCCGACAAGGAAAAGCGCCTGACCGCCTATCACGAGGCCGGTCACGCGGTTGCAACCTATCATCTGGAGGGCCAGGATCCCGTCCATCAGGTCTCGATCATCCCGCGCGGGATGGCGGGCGGCTATACGATGTCGCTGCCGACCGAGGACAAGTCCTATCGCTCCAAGGCGAGCATGCTCGACGACATCGTGGTGCTGCTCGGCGGCCGCGTCAGCGAGGCGCTGATTCTCGGCGACATTTCCACCGGCGCGTCCAACGATCTGGAGCGCGCCACACAGATTGCCCGCGACATGGTCACCCGCTACGGCATGAGCGAGGTCATCGGCCCGCTGTCGCTGGAATCCGGCACGCATGAGATCTTCCTCGGCCGCGATTATTCGAGCGCCCGCGCCTATTCCGAAACCGTGGCCGCCCAGGTGGACGAGGAGGTCAAGCGCATCGTCAACGACGGCTATGCCCGCTGCGACGCCATTTTGTCCTGTCACGAAGACCAGCTCCACACGCTGGCGAAGTACCTGATCGAACACGAAAAGATCGACGGCGAAGACTTCAAACGCCTGATGGAGACCGGCACGGTTGATCTGCCGGCGCAGGAAGCGCCCCAACCGGAGTCGGCAGGGGACGGCTCCGCCCAACCGACCGAGGAAGTCTGATTCCGTCTGAATGAAAGTGAAAGAAAGGAAACCGTTATGCTCTATTATATCAAGATGCTGATCATTGCCCTGATTTCCGGCGTGTTCACGGCGCTGCCCGTTTCCTTCGGCGCCCACTACGCCTTTTTGTCGTCCGTGCTGTCGTTCACCAACGACAAGGCGCTGCTCGGCTTTTACTATGCCGTGATTGCGACGGCATTTTCGCTCGTCGTGTTCGGCTATCTGCGGCGCATCTACCGCAAGGCGCTGGTCTATTCGTTCTTTACCAGAAAGGGCGGCGACCCGTCCTCCAAAAAGAGCTACCGCCGCATTTTGCTGAACCTTCTGATCTCGCTGATCCCGGCGGCCGTGATGTTCATTCCGGTCTCCGACGCCGGCTTTCTGATGGATGTGTTCACGGCCCTTTTGCAGGAAAACTATCTGCTGGTTACAGCGTCGTGCTGCGTCGGCTCCGGGCTGTTTTTGTTCATCGCCGTCTGGTATACGCGTCAGCACTATGCCGAAACGGAACGCTCCTCCGGCCCCCTTTCGGTGCTGCGCTATGCAATCTATCAGCTGTTGGCCCATCTGCTGCCCGGCGTGTCCCATGTGTCCGTCGGCAGCACCGGTCTGCTGCTTTGCGACGTGGAGCCCAAGGTGATCGTGCGTGAAATGCTGCTGTATCTCGCGCCCTCCCTGTTCGTCGTCAATGTTGCGCGCATCGTCCGCTATATCCTTGCGGGCATTGTGCTGAACCCTGTCATGATTGCGCTGGCCGCCGTCGGCGCCGGACTCGGCAGCCTGCTGATGATTCATCTGATCAGCAAGTATAACATCCGCAAGCACTTTGTGTTCTTCGCCGTTTATTCCATCGTATTCGGCCTGTTTATTGCGGTTTCCGCATTTGTGTTTTAAAAAGAAGAGGGGATTATGGCAGAAAAGAAAAAAACGGCGGCCAAAAAGAAACCGGCCGCCAAAAAGAAGCCTGCCGCCAAAAGCGGGGGCGCAAAAGCCAAAAAGAACGCCAAGGCCGTTGTCAGCTACTATGAAAGCCACCGCAAGCTTCTGATGCTGATCTATCTGCTGCTGTCGCTCGCGTTTTTGTGCGTCGCCTTCATCCCGGGTTTTAATGTCTGGGCCAGGATCCGCGGCGTGTTCTTTGCGTTCTTCGGCGTTTCGTTCTATGTGTTCAATCTCTGCATGTTCGTCATCGGCGTGCGCATGGCGACCGATTCGCTGCGCCGTTCGCTGGTTGTCACATCGCTGGCCGGCGTATTTCTGACGGCGATCTGCAGCTCAATCATCCATCTTGCCACGTTTTCCGTGGCGGACGGCTCCTTTGCCGACCAGCTGCAGCAGGCGATGACCGACGGCTATTCGATCGGGTTCGAGGGCTTCCAGATGACCGGCGGCATCCTCGGCGCGCTGCTCGGCGGCGCACTGCTGCATACCTGCGGCAAGGCGGCCGGCTTTGCAATCGTGTTTGCGCTGCTGATTCTGGCGGTGATCCTCTATCTCAATATCAGCGTCGACACCGTCAGCGATTCCGTGTCCTCCGCGATCAACAAGAGCAAGGAAAAGCTTGACGCGACGCACGAAAGCAACCGCCAGAAGCGCACCGCCCGCCGCGAACAGCGCGAGCTGGAGCGGCAGCAAAAGCTGGACGCGCTGCAGATGGAATCGCAGGAGGAGCGCTTGCGCCGCGAACAGGAAAAGCGGCACGCCACGTTCGATTTCACCAAAACCGAGGTCGATCTGCAGGACGACCGTCCGCCGCGCGATTACCGCGCCCCGAAGCCCTATCAGTCCCAAAACCGGCTGTTCACCTTTGTGGAACCGAAGGAGGGCGCCGATCTGCCCGTTGAGCCGGAGCCGCTGCCGGAGCCAGAGCCGGAGCCGATTCCGGTGCCGGCGGTTTTGCCCGAGGGCTTTGAAGAGGTCGACGCGGCCGAGCCACAGGACGAAGCCGACCGCCTTGTGGACGAAGCGGTCAAGGAAGCGAACCGCAACGCCAAAAAGAACCAAAAGGAAGTGCTGGCCTTTCCCGAGGACAAAAAGCGCCGCAGCAAGAAGGACTATGTGCTGCCGCCGATCCGCTGTCTGAACGAACCCGATTTCAGCAAGGGCGGCGACATCTCCGCCGAAATCCGCCAGACCTCGCAAAAGCTGGTCGACACGCTCAAAAGCTTCGGTGTGGAAACCACGCTGATCGGCGTCAGCCGCGGCCCGTCTGTCACGCGCTATGAGCTCCAGCCCGCGCCCGGCGTCAAGATCAGCAAGATCACGTCCCTTGCGGATGATATTGCGCTGAACCTTGCGTCCTCCGGCGTCCGGATCGAAGCGCCGATTCCGAACAAATCCGCGGTCGGCATTGAGGTGCCGAACCAGACCCGCGCCAGTGTGACCTTGCGCGAGATCATCGCCTCATCCGAATTCCAGTCCAGCCGCAGCAAGCTTAACGTGGCGCTCGGCAAGGACATCACCGGCCACGTCAACTGCACCGACCTTGCCAAGATGCCGCACCTTTTGATTGCCGGTACCACCGGCTCCGGTAAATCCGTGTGCCTCAACTGCATGGTCTGCTCCATTCTCTATAACGCGTCGCCCGATGACGTGAAGCTTTTGATGATCGACCCGAAGCAGGTGGAATTCTCCGTCTATAACGGGATTCCCCATCTGCTGGTGCCCGTAATTTCCGACGTGCGCAAGGCCGCCGGCTCGCTGGCCTGGGCCGTCGGCGAGATGGAAAACCGCTATAAGCTGTTTTCCCAGTGCGGCGTGCGCGACATCAAGGGCTTCAACAAATACATTATCGGCCGTCAGGAATATGAGCATATGCCGCAGATCGTTATTTTCATCGACGAGCTGAACGATCTGATGATGATTTCGCCGAAGGAAGTGGAAGATTCCATCTGCCGTCTGGCCCAGAAGGCGCGTGCCGCCGGCATGCACCTGGTTGTCGCCACCCAGCGTCCCTCGGTCGACGTCATCACCGGCATCATCAAAGCGAACATTCCCTCGCGGTTGTCGCTTTCGGTTTCCAGCCAGGTCGACTCACGCACGATTCTTGACGCAGTGGGCGCCGAAAAACTGCTTGGCAACGGCGACATGCTGTTCAGCCCCATCGGCAACAACAAGCCCGTGCGGATTCAGGGCGCCTATGTGTCGGAAGAAGAAATTGAACGCATCGTCGACTTCATCAAGGCGCAGGCCGAGGTGGAATATGACGACGAGATCATGGAAGAAATCGAACGCCAGGCGACCGCCGAAAAGAAGAAGAACTCCCTTGCCTCCGCGGGCGACGACGCGGACGACGGCGGCGACGTGATGATCGACGCGGCAATCGAGGTCGTGGTGGAAACCCAGCAGGCGTCAACCACGCTGCTGCAGCGCAAGCTGCGATTGGGCTATGCCCGCGCGGCGCGGATTATGGACGAGCTCGAGCAGCGCGGCGTCGTGGGCCCGAGCGAGGGCAGCAAGCCGCGCAAGGTGCTGATGACCAAAGCGCAGCTGGCCGAAAAGCTGGCCAGCAAGGACTACGACGAAGGCAGCGACATCCAGTCGTTTGACATTCTTTCGGATTAAACAAAAATACCGCTGGAGAGGGGAGACCTCTCCGGCGGCTTTTTC
>JAEEGL011879111.1_pt1 | contig 11821 bp, 5 predicted proteins | sample 9134231 | NCBI WGS metagenome assembly JAEEGL01 (sample SAMN16246548, study PRJNA631951) | gut metagenome | biome: gut microbiome; feature: rumen; material: fiber-attached | host: Bos | place: Iran: Karaj | collected 2018-10 | reverse complement strand
GTCAAGGCAGTACTCGCGGACGTTGCCGTGCATGTCGTAGAGACCGAAGGCGTTGGGCGCGTAGCTGCCGACGATGGCGACGCCGTTCGTCGGGCCCGTCTGGTAGTTGATGGAGTTGTACGGGTTGAGCGTTCCGCCGATGAAGCCGTCGTTCAGCTTGTAGCGGGCGAGGCGCGAGAGGTTGTCATCGACGTTGTTCACGATGGAGACGGCGGAGCCGTCGCCCCAGTGGGCGTTGTCGTAGCCGGCGCGGCAGGCGAACTCCCACTCGGCCTCTCCGGGGAGGTCGAGGTCGATCTCGCCGCCCGTGAGGTCGCGCACCTTGGCGAGGAAGAGGTCGGACTTCGGCGGATCGGGGGGCCAGTATCCGCTGCCGCCGCGAATCTTCTGGTAAATCATCCGGTTGTCGATGGCCCTCATCTTCCACTCCACGCCGGAGAAGTAGCCCGGGGTGTTGTTCTCCTTGATGACCGTGTAGTGCTGGCCGGCCGTCAGCTCGAAGACGCCGATGTAGTAGTCGTGGTCGAGCGTCACCTCGTGCTGGGCGCCGTCCAGACCCATGTTCCATGTCACTCCTTTCGCCGGGATGCGGCGGAAGACCATCTTGGTCGTGCGGTAGTCCTTGTTGGCGAGCAGCCCGCCGGGGAGGGCGTTGGTCGAGGTGTAGTAGCGGATGCGCTCGGACGAGCTTGCCGCGAGATCGACCACGAGGTAGGGCGGCGTGTCGTTGGTGGGCCAGGCAACGAGGCGGAAGGAGAGGGAGGTCTCGGACGCCTTGTGCCCCGGCCATGAGATGTCGGGGTGCCAGACGATCTCGCGGCCGGAGCCGGTATCGACGCGGCGGTTGACGTCGCCGTGGACGCACCAGGTGGCGGCGTCGTCGAGCCGGACGCCGCCCTGGAGGACCTCCAGCGTGACGACGGCGGGCTCGTTCGCGAGGTCGTAAGAGACGACGACGGACTCGTCGTCGCGCTGGGCGACGGAGGTGATCGTGGCGGCCGGGTCGGCGGCCATGGCCGGAAGTGCCACGACGGCGGCGAGGAGGGGGAGGAGTCGCTTCATGGTGATTGCCCTTTCGTTGCGGTGTCGCGGTCGCGTCACTTCAGGCCGTTGCGGCAGGCGAGGCGGAAGCCGACGTAGGTGCCGCGCGAGTAGCTGTAGGCGGTGGTGTTCGGCCCGATTTCGTCCGCCGCGCTCTGCGGGACGATGTACGCCGGCGCCCGGTGGCAGTCGCCGCCCATGCAGACGCGGTTGCCCGTGCCGGTGGTGACGACGTCGCCGTGCGGGGGGGCGGGAGCTGCGGCGGAGCGGTCGAGGCACCATTCCAGCACGTTCCCGTGCATGTCGTAGATGCCGTAGTCGTTGGGGAGGTAGGTGCCGACGATGGCCGTACCGTGCTCGAGGTCGTTGTCGGCCACGTTCTTGCGCTCGTCGTTGTTGGTCGGAACGAAGCCGCCGTTCGAGGCATAGCGACCGAGGCGGTTGAGGTTCGGGCAGACCGTTGTCTCGGCCCCCTGGTTGCCGGAGGTCGTGACGGGCGAGCCGTCGCCCCAGTAGCCGTAGGTATGGCCGCCGATCGCCGCGAACGTCCACTGGGCGCGGCTCGGGAGGTCGAAGTCAAGGAGGTCGCCGCAACGCGAGCGCAGGACGCCGATGTAGGAGTCCGGGCAGGGCGGATTCGGATATTGGTACTCGGGTTTCTGCGTATCGTTGCTCCATTCGCGGATGCGACAGTAGCTGGCGTTGTCCATCGGGCGCCCGGCGCCGTCCTTCTGGAAGAGCGGAACGGGGGTCGATCCCTTGACGGCGGCCCACTGCGCCTGGGTCGTCTCGAAGACCGCGAGGTAGAAGTCGTTGGTGAGGGTAAGGGTCCGCGACCCCGAGCAAGTTCCGGCGACGAAGGGGCGCCAGCGGGCGTTGATCCGCCGGAAGACGATGGCGTTGGTCTTGTAGGCGGGGTTGTCCGTGACGCCGCCGGGAACCTGCGCCGCGTCCTCGTAGTAGCGGATGCGGTCGGCGGCGGCGCCGGCGAAGTCGGAGGAGATGTCCACGACCATGTAGGGGGGCTTGTCGTCGAGCGGCCAGGCCGTGACGACGACCTGGGCGTTGCGGCCGCGGCCGTCGGGCCATGTGGCGCCGGCGTTCCAGACGAACGAGCGGCTGCCGGCGGCCACTTCGCGGCAGATGTCGCCGGAGAAGGACGGCGCGCCCTCCCCGTCGAAGCCGAAGATGTTCTCCGCGCCGATGGAGACGCCGTTCGTCACGATGTCGAAGGTGACGACGGCGGGGGCGGAGAGGGTGTAGGTCACATTCACGCGGCCCTTGGAGGCGACGGCGTAGCGGACATTTGAGGCCTCGGGAATGACGACGTCGGCGTGAAGCGCCGACGGAAGCGCGAGGGCGAGAACGGCAATGCCGGTCAAGAGGTTGAATCTTCGCATGGCGTGGATCCTCGGTGGGCTAGTGGAGGTAGAGAATGAGTCCGCGCGGACCTATCGTCAGGTCGCCCGGGGCCGAGGCGGCGCGGTCGTTCACGCGCGACTCCACGGCCATCGCGGACGACGGCGCGGACGGGAAGGTGGCGCGGACGGCGGTGCCGGCGCTGACGATGCAGGAACCGTTGCCCGAAGGCAGCGGGTTGGTGCGGGCGGGAAGGGCCGCAAGCGCAAGGGCGGCGGCAACGGCCAGGAAGAGAGGAAGTCGTTCCATTGGAAAGTCCTTTCGTTTCACAGGAGGATTATAGCATCACGTACGCCTTTGCGCAAATTCGTAATTGTCCGTCAATCCACAAAACGGACGTAGGCATAGAGGTCGATGCGGTGGTTGTTGTTCTGTGTCGGCGTCAGCGAGGTGTACTCGGCCGGCGACTTGCGGTTGTAGATGAGGTTCCCGCGCCAGACGTCGCCGGCCTTGGGCCGCTCGCCGGGGGCGAGGTCGTCCCACGGAATGAAGACCTCGCCCGTCCAGGCGTCGTCGCCCTTGCGCGCGGCGTGGCGGACGCCGGGGGCGCGCCAGTTGACGTCCTTGCCGCGCGGCGGGTCGATCTGCTTCCAGTAGTCCTCGTAGTGGTCGTCGGGGTCGATGACGAACTGGTAGAGGTTGGCGGCCTTCTCCAGCGGGGCGACGAAGATCTCGAAGGAGTCGCCCTTCCAGAGGGCGTCGGCGGAGCTGTAGGGCTGCGGGGAGCGGATGGCGACGTAGAGGCCCTTGTCATCCCACGCGAGCGCCGTCTCGGGTGAGATCACCTTGCGCTCGCCGCCGGCGTAGGCGCGGCGGAAGGCGGGGAGGCGCGGGCCCTTCCAGATCTCGTCCGCGAGGTCGCCGTCGAGGACGGGGGCGGCCTTGGCGCGCGGGATGTCGAGATGGGTCTCCGTGAGGTGCTGGAAGGCGATGATGTCCTCCAGCTGGTTGCGGAAGGGCGCCGCGAACCAGGCGACGCGCAGCCCTTCGGTGGAGTCGGGGGCGACGGCGGCCTCGGCCTTGTCGAGGATGGCGAGGAGCCTGCGGGCGGCGCCCTCCTCGAAGGTCTGGAAGTGGAAGACGTTCTTGTTGGGGGAGGGGATCGACCCCTTGCGCGAGGCGCCGTCAACGGGCTCGTGCGGCAGGTAGTGGTTGATCCAGCGGTCGAGGAGGCCGTAGTAGAAGTCGGTGAGCGGGGCGGCGGCTGGGCCGTACATGAGGCGGAAGTATTCGCGGATCGCGGCGTCAACGTCGAAGTCGGGGTTCCACATGCAGCGCGAGGCGAGGTAGGCGGAGTAGTGGTAGGGCGCACCGCCGCGGTACATGCAGTTATAGGTGAGCGACGGGTCGATGAACCCGTCGAGCGCCTTGTAGAACTCACCCTCGAAGTAGCCGCGGATCGCCTGCTGGATGGCCTCGTCCTCCTCGTAGCCGGCGTCGTAGGTGTAGGGCACGCACTTCTTCGCGGTGAGGCGGTTCCAGCCGCCAAAGGTCTCCTTCCACATCTTCACGAAGTGCGGCGAGCGCACGAAAACCGGCGAGCCGAGGCAGCAGAGGATCTGGACGTTGTCGGGCAGGGAGTCGATCGACTGCGGGGCCTCCAGATAGTTGGCGTAGGCCATGAGGACGACCGTCTTGCCGGGCAGCTCCGTCCTGCACCGTTCGGCGAAGTAACGGTAGAATTGGCCATAGACCTCGCTCATGGCGAACTCGCCCTTCGCGGGCGGGATCCTGGCGGTGCGCTCGTTTTCGAGGTTGAGCCCCTTGTCGCACTGTCCGAACCAGAGGTACTCGCCGCAGGGCGCCCATGTGGTCCCCCAGTTCGCCTCGTCGCCGCCCTTGGCGTAATAGGCCTTGAAGTCGTCAACGAGGATGTCGGCAAGTTTCGGGTTTGAGACGTCGAGGAAGTTGCCGCCGTAGCTCTTGGTGTCGCACCAGAGGCGGCCGGCCTGGTCGCGGTAGAAGATGTCCTCCAGCTTGTCCGGGTGCGTCTTGATCAGGAACGACGGGCTGGGGAACTCGCCGCCGAAGAATCCTGTCGAGGTGCCGTTCCGCCAGGGCGTGCGAAGGCCGCGCATCCGCTGCCGCGGGTGGTCGCGGTAGGCGCAGGGGGCGACGACGAGGTCACGGACAGACGGGAAGTGCTCCCACGAAAGGCCGGTCTTCTTGTCGTCCGCCGCGTATTTGCGGACACCGAGGAAGCGCTCGGCGAAATCGACGCCGCCAAGTTCGGTGCCGTTGCAGGAGATGCGCCCGCAGCGCCAGTTGTAGTCGTCGAAGAAGCCGGGGATATCGAAGCCGTCCATGCCGGCAATGACGATGCCGGCGCGCGGGCCGTTGGTGGCGACGCCGTCCGGAAGCCGGAAGGTACGCACTTCGAAGCCTTCCGGCGGCAGCTTGTCTGGATCAAGGCCCAGGGCCGCGGTGATGGCGCAGGGGCCGCAGACGATGGCGTACGGGTAGTTCGTGACGCCGGGGTCGCCGCATTCGAGGATCCTGGGCGCTTCGCCGACGACCTTCTGGAAGCAGTCGCGGAGAAGGGTGGCGCAACGCTTCCGCGAATCGCGCCCGAAGCGCTGGATCGTGAGCGTCTGGCCGCCGCGCTTCGGCCCCGTGATGGCGGCTTCCTTCGCGAAGTCGCCAACAAGGCAGAACTGGAGCCGCCCCTCCTTCACGAGTTCGACGGCCCCGCTGGCGGGCGCCTCAAGTTTCTCGACCGGCGGCAGCGCCGGATTCGACAGCGGCTCAGCTGCGGCCACTGCGGCGGCAAGCAGGGGAAGAAGTGTGATTCTAGTGGTCATGCCAGATCTCCTTTGCGTCAAATGGTCCAACTATTCAACTATCCAACTATCCAACTATCCAACGGTCATCGGCCCGTAAAGCTCCCGCATTCGTGCGAGTTTCCAGTCGTATTGCTCCAGATAGCCGAGATAGTCCATCGTCGGCTCGAAGCCGAGGGCGGAGTCGCGCGCGACGAGGTCACGCGCGGCGAGGGCGTTGGCGTATTCGCGCACGGCGATTTCGCGAAGCGCCGCCCTGTCGCCGCCGGCGCGCATCACGCGGACAGCCTCCTTCACATGGACGCCGGTGAGCGCCGTGCGGCCGAGGTATTCGCCGAGTCCGGCCTGCCGCAAAGCCTCCTCGCGGCGGCGGCCGGCAAGGGTTGCCGCGATCTGCCGCAGCTTCTCCGCGCCGGCCATGAAGATTTCGGAGCATTCGTCGAGCAATTCGATTTCGAGGCCGATTGTGGCGTCGTCGTCGCGAAACTCCCAGAGGCCGTCGAAGGCGGGATAGTCCAGTTCGACGATCTCGTTGCCGTTGGCCGCGCAGGCGGGCGTGGGATAGGCCGACCGGTCGATGGGCTCCCCCCCGAAGTTGAATGGGTAGGAGGGCCCCACGCGCAGGAAGGTGTACTGGTTGAGGGCGCCGGACACGAGGTCTTCCAGGGCGTCCGACCAATAGCGCCAGACGGCGAGGACCATGTGTGCGTTCTCCTCGCCGAAGTCGCGCGCGGCGATGAGGTGGAGATGCTTCTCGAAGGGGATGCCGCCCTCGGTGTAGGCCTCCCGCGCGAGTTCGGAGATGAAGGAGGGCAGCCAGCCGTAGTGGTGGTTCTCCATGAGGCCGGAGAGCCCCCAGTCGCGCCGCGCGGCGACAACCGCGTCCCAGCGGCGCTTCCACAGGAAGGGCCCCGGCTCGTAGGGCGCCGTGCCGAAGTCCCAGGTGCGCCCCGCGGAGTTCGCCATCGCGTAGAGGTGCAGGCCGACGCGCTTCGCCTCGGCCGCCTCCGAGGCGAAGTAACGGCCCGGTCCCGGGAATCCGAGCGAATAGTCCTCGGTGCGGGCGGGGAAGCCGTTGCGCTTGGAATAGTTCTCGAACATCTCGAAGGTCGCCATCAGCGGGACGTCCTTCGGGAGCGCGTCGATCAGGGCAAGCCGGGGGGCTTCGGGCTGCCGGCCCCAGTTGTAGGTCCAGAAAACGGTCTCGATGTCTGGATTCCCGACCTCGAGCGCGGCCTTGACGGCGCGGAGCCAGTCGGGGTAGTCGCTGCAGGGGTACCAGCCTGTGGCGGGGCGCGTCTCGCCGGCGGGGCGGCGGACGCCGTCGTAGCGTTCGTCGTGCGACCAGACATGGGGGTCCTTCGAGGGGAAGGGGCAGCTCTCGCCGACGAGGACGATCCCCTTCGCCTCCGGGTAGGCGGCGGCGACGCGGCCGAAGGTGTTGGCGAAGACCTCGGCGGACTTCGGGTCGTCGGGATGCGCAAAGGAGGAAATGTAGCTGTAGAGGTAGGTGTCGAGGCCGAAGCGCCGCGCGCGCCGGATGATGTCCGCGATGTCCGTCTCGCCCTTGTGCTTGGTGCGGCCGACGTCGCGGACGAAGACGAGGATGGCGTCGAAGCCGTGGCGCGCCATCTGCGCGAGGTAGGCTTCGGGGAAGCGGTCGAGTTCGTAGCCGGAGTGCGACATGCGCGGGCTGAAGAGGGCGCGCCGCGTTTCGACGCCCTTCTTCAAGAAGGGGCCGCCGCGGAGATCCATCAGGTCCTCGAGGTGGTAGAGGGCGCGGGCGTAGGAGCGCTCGTCGGAAGCGGTCACGGACACGCCGCCGTCCGCGACCTCGATGCGGCCCGTCCGCTCGCCGAGGGCCGGATCGAGGATGCCGCTGAGGCGGATTCCGGCCGCGCCGGGAATCTCGGTGCCGGCGGGGAGGACGGGCGGCGCGGGCGAGATTTCCATTGAGACGGCGAGGTAGTCGGCGAAGTCCTCCGCGGCGCTTTGCGCGACCTCTCCCGCCCCATCCGGGAGGACAATGGCGAAGCCCGTGTCGATTTCAAGTTCGTCCGGCGCCGGCCGCGCCGCGGGGTCGCGCATTCCCGGCCGGTGTACCGCGTCAAGGCGCTTCCGGAAGGCATAGCGTTCTTCAAGGGGGAGGGATGTTTTCATGTCTGACAGCTTATATCATATCAGACATCGTGTCAAGGTGCGGCGTAGCCAACATCTTGATTCGGGGCGTATATCTTCGTTTTAGGCCACAATCAAGGGCAATCCGAACTGGGCCGTCCGTAGAAATACGGATCCTTCATGTCGTCCTCTGAGAGCCTGCGCCAGGGGAGCGACTGCATGAGGCGCGCCGCCCTGAGATCGTTCGTCGCTGCGGCGCAGTAGAGTTCGTACTCAAGACCCTCCGGGTAAAGCTCGTGCGAGATCCGCAACCACAGCGCTTCCTCGACGGAGAGCGGCTTTGTGGCCTTCAGCCTTGCGAAGCAGTCCCCAATGGCCGGGCCTATCTCAATTAGCGCCTCTGCGGCGGGTTTTCCAATAGAAGCCGCCTGGCACCATTTGCACGGATACGGCTGGCAGAACCAATGGCATAACGGGCATCGTTGGATTCTACGGACAATGCGGATTCCACCTTGGAAAAAACCTCTTTGGAGATGTCGTCATATTTTCCTCGAACCTCACTGTTTGGGAATTTTACATTTTCACCTTGAGCTAAAAGCCGCCAGAATACTGGCGATGGAAGCATAAGTATTGTAGCACAGCCCGCGACTCGTTCGCCAGAAGCATTTCATCCCGCAAATTGGACCTCGATCATTCCCCCCACGGGCCGCGCGCATCTGATTCGGACATTTGGTGAGTGAGGAGGCGGTGGATGGGATCGTCTAGTTCGTGGGCATGGTGAATTCGAGTTCGGGATTGCGCACGACGAGCCACGAGACGGGCAGCTCCGCCATCGCGGAGACGGTGAGGTTCGAGACGGCGAAGAGGTTTTCATTCCCGGCCTTGGACGAGACGACGAGCGCGCCGGCGGGGAGTTCGACCCTGACGCGCTTCCAATCCCCCTCGGGAATGGTCTCACGGGCGATTTCCGCGCCGTTCAGGTAGAAGGCCGCCGTGACGGGTTCGGCGGGGATGTCCCCCGACGCGAGCGGGTGGCGGACGGCACGCGCATCGACGGAAAAGGACGCGGCCGACTTGCCGGCGTCCGCGAGGCGCAGCCGCTTGCCGTCGCGCGACTTGCCGGGCTCGGAGCCGGAAGGCGCCTCCTCCACGCCGACGGCCACGTCCGCGCCGTGGCGATACCAGTCGTCGGCGTAGGGGTTCGGCTTCCCGGGACGCGGGGCGAGGCCGATGCAGCCGGTCTCCGGGTCGAGGAAGTCGCTGCGGTTCCAGGCGTATTCCGACCAGCGCCAGGCACCCTCTGGGGTGCGCTCCGGCGGCACGCGGTTGGGGCGGACGTCCGTGACCATGCGCTGCTCCACGCCGTCGAGACGCGCGACGAAGAGGGCCGTCCACGGCTTCGCGAAGCGCTCCACGCGGGCGCCCTCCGCGGTGCCGGGCACGACGGCGCGCCGCGCCTCTTGAAGGAGCCCCAGACCGCGCCGAAGCCAGGGTTCGTCGAAGGTCGCGTAGAGGTTGGCGTAGCGGGGGCCGGCGAGGGAGGAGTAGTACGTGTCGGGGTTGTTCGGCATCGTCTTCGTCTCCCAGGTCTCGATCACGGCGTCGTGGAAGGTCTTGAGCGGCTTCGCGGCGGCGGGCGGGTAGAGGCGCGTCCAGAGCTCGTCCATTACGGCTGCCTTGTCGAAGTCGGGATGCCACAGGGCGCGGGCGCAGAGGGTCATCGCGTAGAAGTAGTCCTTCGTCCAGCCGCAGAGGCAGGCGTAGGCGCGGCGGTTGTCGATGACGTCGGCGTATTCGCGGAGGAAGTCGCCCATGTACCAGCCCTGGAGGGAGAGCTGGATGCCGGCGCCGAAGCTCCACCCGGCGGAATAGACGTAGGGCACGACCTTGTCGGACGTGAGCTTCCCCCAGCCCTCGAAGACGCGGCGGTAGGCGGCGCGGAAGCCGTCGTTGACGACCATGGGCGGCGTCCCGTAGCAGACCATGATCCGGACGTTGTCGGGGAGTTTCCGGTCCCACTTGGTCGGCGGGAAGAGGTAGTCGGAATAGACCTCGCACGAGACCTTCACCCCCGGCGCGGCCTCTTGCATGAGGCGGCCGAAGCGGTCGAAGAACTCGGCATAAACGCTCGACATCCGCGCGCTCCCCGGATAGTTGGTCTCGGTGAGGTGGTTCGCCTTGTCCGTGTTCTCCTCGATTAGCGCCTCGGAGCGCGCGTTGCGGATTTCGCCGCCCCGGTCGCACTGGCCGAACCAGCACCACTCGTCGTTGGGGATGTAGGTGCCGCCCCAGAGCGGGTTGTACGCCCCCTTGCTCCCGTAGTAGCGGCGAAAGGCCTCCGCGAGGGTCTCGGCGAAGACGGGGTTCGTGACGTCGAAGAAGTTGCGCCCGTAGGTGTTCGGGTCGCACTGGAGCACGCCCTTGGCGTCGGTGACGAAGAGGTCGTTGGTCTTGTCGGGGAAGGCGGCGATCAGGGAGAACGGATGCGGCGACTCGCCGCCGAAGAAGCGCGATGAGCTGGCGGAGCGGAAGGCCGCGTGGCCGCCAAGGTTGTAGCCCCGGCACCAGTACTGCGGGGCGTCGCGGTAGGCGACGGGGCGCACGACGAAGTCCGTCGCGAGCTTCGGGATCAACTCGCCTTCGCCCGCGAAGTAGTGCCGCTGGCCGAGGACGCGCTCCAGAAAGTCCTGGACAGCCCAGAGCGTGCCGTTGCAGCTCAGGCGCGGCGTCTTGAAGTCGTAGGGGCCGTAGAGGCCGGGAACGCGGAAGCCGTCCATGCCGGCGAGGGCGACGCCCTTGTCGAAGGTCCGCACCTCGAAGCCCTCGCGCGGGAGGGTGTAGGGGTCCATCCCGAGCGCGTCCGTGAGGGGGCTCTTGCCGACGAAGACGAGGCATGGCCAGCGGTTCGTCTCCGGGTCGTCCGGCTCCAGGACGACGGGCGTCCTGCCGCAGGCCTTGCGGAAGCCGTCGCAGAGGAGCCTCACGGCGCGCGCGACGGACTTCTGACCCGGCTGGAGCGGCGATCCGCCCGGGCCGCGGAACGCCTCCTCCTCCTTCAGCGCCGCCACGACGGCGAAACGAAGGCGGCCGCCCTCCACGAGGCGGACGGCCCCGTGTCGGGGCGTGTCGAGAAACTCGGCCCGGTTGAGGGACGGGAGGCGGTAGTCCGGCGGCTCGGCGAGCGGCGGCCCCGCATCCGGCGGGGGCGGATCGGCGATCCCGGCGACATCGGGGACCTCCTCGACAGTGACGTCGCGCCATGCCCGCGACGTGCTTTTGCCGAGGTCGGCGTAGGCGACGAGACGGAAGGAGGCCGTCCCCCTGTAGAAGACGCCGGCGCCGACGCCGCGCGCCAGGGAGAAGCGCCCCTCGTAGTCGTGCCAGCCGTCCGCGCCTTTCTTGTCCGACACGAAGAAATACGCGGGGCCGCCCGGCTGAAGGCGAAGCCCCGTGCCGGCGGGGACGTCCGTACGGGCCCCGGCAAGAAGCGTCACCTCCCAGTCGCCGCCGGGCGAGTTCGTGACGGCGCCGACATGGCCGAGGACGTTGCGGTTCGGGAAGTCGGAGCCATCCGCCGCCGCGCCCCATGCAACCAATCCCTGCCGCCAGTAGAGGGCGTCGCGGACGCGGATGACGCGGTCGCCCTTCGCCACCGGCGCCGCGAGCTGGGTGAAGGTGTCGGCGATTTCGGCGGAGGTGCTCCCGTTGAGGGCCTTGCCGTCGGCGTCGAACATCTGGATGCCGAACGACACCGGCGCGGAAAAGCGGCCGCGCACGACGTATGTCGCGCCGGGGCGTACGGCGAAACGACGTTCGCCGAAGATGTAGAACGGCACGTCGCGGACGGCGAAAACACCGTCCGCCCCGGCCTCGGGCGCTGGTCCGGGGCCGTTGTGGCGCCAGGCGTCCACAACTTCAGTCGCCGGCATGGCCCGGCATGGAAGAAGCCCGGCAAGGATAATGACCGCCAGCCAGCCAAGACGCATGGATTCCAAGTTCATGATGGGGGATTATAGCAAAAAAGAGCCAAGGCTGGCATGGAATCTGCTCTTTTCGCGATCGTATTCTTGACTTGACGAAAGGAATGTTTTCCGTGCAACGGAACCCGCTTTTTTTCTTCCTCGCGGCCGCCGCGCTCGCGGCCGGCACCGTCTTTGCGCAGGGCTCGGCCGACAACCCAGAGCTGATCGACGACAGCGTGTGGCGCACGACGCCCTGGCTCGACCGCTTCGTTCCGGACGACTTCATCTATGTGAAGCCGCACGCGGCACTCGTCGGGACCGACCGGCTTGAAATCGTCTGGCTCACAAAGGAGACGGGCTCCGGCTGGGTGGACTGGTCGCAGGCCGGATGTGCGACGACGAACCGTGCCTGGTCGTCGCGGTACGGCGTCCGCGACTTCAACGAGCGCATCCACAAGGTCCCCCTCGAGGGCTTCGACCCGTCGAAGCCCGTCGCCTGGC
>JAEEGL011562136.1_pt1 | contig 11821 bp, 13 predicted proteins | sample 9134231 | NCBI WGS metagenome assembly JAEEGL01 (sample SAMN16246548, study PRJNA631951) | gut metagenome | biome: gut microbiome; feature: rumen; material: fiber-attached | host: Bos | place: Iran: Karaj | collected 2018-10 | reverse complement strand
TGCGGTCGTCTTCCTTCTCCTTGCGGGTGAGCTCGTGTTTCTTGATGGCGCCCGTGGCGTAGTCGTCGGTGTTGGCGCAGAGGATGATGCCGTACTGGGTGCGGCCTTCCATCGTCTGGGCATACACGTAGTAGTACTCCTTGTCATCCTGCTTCAGCCAGCCGCGTTCCTGCCATTTCTTGAAATTCTCGACGGCCTTGTCGTAGGTACGCTGTTCATGCTCGCCGGCGATCGGGTCGAAATCGATTTCGGGCTTGGTGATGTGCAGCAGGGATTTCTCGCCGGCCTCAGCCTTGGCCTCGGCGGAGTTCATCACATCGTAGGGGCGTGCGGAGACTTCCTTGGCGATGGCTTTCGGGGGACGGATGGCTGCAAACGGTTTAACCTTTACCATGGCTTCAGCTTATTTGTTGAGTTGGAAGGTACGGTCGCCCGTAGCAAAGAACTTGCAAATCTGGTTGGCAGCGGCCAGGCCGGCGTTGATGTTGGCCTCGGCGGTCTCGGCGCCCATCTTCTTGGGCGTACCGAAATAGCGCTTGCCAAATTTCTCGGCGAACTCGGCGGCGCGGTCCGGGGCCACGTCGGCGACGTAGCGGAGGTCTTCGCGCTCGCTCATCAGGTCGAAGAGCTCGGCTTCGTTGATGACTTCCTTGCGGGCGGTGTTGATCAGGCAGCCGCCTTTCGGCATACGGCCCACGAGGTTGCGGCCGATGGAGCCCTTGGTCTCCGGGGTGGCCGGGATGTGCAGCGACACGAAGTCAGAATTCTCATACAGTGCTTCGAGCGAGGGAGCGACCTTGGCGCCGGTGGCCTCGATCCGTTCGTTCGGGAGATACGGGTCGAAGGCCAGGACCTTCATGCCGAATCCCATGGCGAGCTGGCCCACGAGCCGGCCGACGTTGCCGTAGGCCTGGATGCCGAGGGTCTTGCCCTTGAGTTCGCTGCCGGTGCCCGGAGTAAACTGGTTGCGGTTCATGAAGATCATCAGGCCGAGGGCGAGTTCCGCCACGGCGTTGGAGTTCTGGCCCGGGGTGTTCATGGCGACTACGTTGTGCGCGGTACAGGCGGCCAGGTCGAGGTTGTCGAAACCGGCACCGGCGCGTACGACGATCTTCAGCTTTTTGGCTGCCTCGACGACTTCGGCGGTCACCTTGTCGGAGCGGACGATGAGGGCGTCGGCATCGGCGACGGCGGCCAGCAGTTCAGCGGTTTCGGTGTATTTTTCGAGCAGGGCGAGGGTGTGGCCGTTTTCTTCGGCGATCCGGCGGATCCCGTCGACGGCTGCCTTCGCGAAAGGTTTCTGCGTTGCGACTAAAATTTTCATATTGAATGGGATTGATGGCTTTTTGTCTCGGGATATTCCTTTCTGAAACGTCTCGCGAGCGAGACCCCTCCCTAAAATCAGCGAGCTGATTTTGGGCCCCTCCCTCTTACAATGCCGAGGGTGGCATGGTTTCATAAAGGAATATCCCTCGCCTGTAAAGCCATATTACTATTTGTGAAGTTTTTCGAATTCACGCATGCAGTCAATAAGGGCCTGGACGGCTTCTTTCGGGCAAGCGTTGTAAATGGAGGCGCGGAAGCCGCCGACGCTGCGGTGGCCCTTGATGCCCACCATGCCACGCTCTTTGGCGAAGGCCATGAACTCGTCCTGAAGCGCCTCATAGCCCGGAGCCATTACGAAGCACACGTTCATGATCGAACGGTCTTCCTTGGCGGCGGTACCGACGAAGAGCGGGTTGCGGTCGATCTCGTCGTAGAGCATCTGTGCCTTCTCGACGTTGATCTTGTGCATCACCTCGAGGCCACCGATGCCCTTGAGCCACTTGAGGGTCTCGGTCATCACGAAGATCGGGAACACCGGCGGGGTGTTGAACATCGAGCCGCCGTCAATGTGGGTGCGGTAGTCGAGCATCGTCGGGAGGTAGCGGGAGACCTTGCCGAGGATGTCTTTGCGGATGATGGCGAAGATCACACCGGCGGGGCCCACGTTCTTCTGTGCACCGCCATAGATGAGGGCGTACTTCGAGACGTCGACCGGACGGCTCATGATGTCACTCGACATGTCGGCGACGAGGTTCACCGGGCAATCCATGTCGTATTTGATCTCCGTGCCGTAGATCGTGTTGTTGGTGGTGATGTGGAAGTAGTCGAGGTCTTTCGGGATCTCATAACCCTTGGGAATGTAGCTGTAGGTCTTGTCGGCCGAGGATGCGATGCAGATGGCATTGCCGATGCCCTTGGCTTCCTTGAGCGCCTTCTTGGCCCAGACACCCGTCTCCAGGTAGCCGGCCTTGTTCTCGAGCAGGTTCATCGCGACATAGAGGAACTGGAGCGAAGCGCCGCCGCCCAGGAAGATCACCTCGTAGTTGTCGGGAATGTTGAGGAGCTCCTTCCAGAGTGCGCGGCACTCGTTCATCGTCTCCTCCCACTCTTTCGAACGGTGAGAAACAGATATGACCGGCATGCCGGTCCCTTTGAAATCTTGCAATGCAGCGATTGCCGCGTCGATGGCCTGCTGGGGCAGTACGCACGGCCCTGCGTTGAAATTGTAAGCTTTTTTCATAAAGATATAATAGTGTTAATGGTGTTTTTGTACAAATTCGTAACCGCAATTCGCAAATATAATCAATTTATTTGACAAAATGCCAATTGTTTGCGAAACTCTTCAATTTGTGAGAGACGCACCCGGGCCGTGAGGGTGCAGCGCAGGTCGAATGCCTGCTTCGAGGGGGTGATGTCCATGTCTTTGAGCACTTTCATCACATCGTTCATCTGCAGATAGTCGAAGGTCAGGGTGAAGGTTTCGCCCGCCACTTTCTCGATGATGCTGGCGTTCGCGATGGCGTCCTGCGTGGCGCTTTTATAGGCCCTGATGAGCCCCGGAACGCCGAGTTTCGTGCCGCCGAAATAGCGCACCACCACCACGAGGATATCGCTCAGCCCGTTGCTCAGCAGCTGCCCGTGGATGGGCCTTCCCGCCGTAGAGGAGGGCTCTCCGTCGTCGTTCATCCGGTAGGGCTCGCCCGTGAGCCCGAGACGCCAGGCGTAGCAGTGGTGCCGGGCGTCGAAATACTCCTTCCGCACCTCTTCGAGCAGCCGCTTGGCCTCTTCTTCCGTTTCCACGGGGTAGGCGAAAGCCAGAAACTTGCTACCCAGCTCTTTATAGATGCCCTTGGCAGGTGCGGCGATGGAACGGTAGGTGTCGGAAATTGCATTCATCGAGTAAATGTAAGAAAATTTTTGTTAAATTTGTGTTATGGTATATCAATTCAGAGCTACGATTCCCGAAAGCAAGGTCTTTTACCGGGTCTATGAAATCAAGGGCGAAATGACGCTGTTCCGCTTCAACAGCTACATCACCGACAACCTGGGCTTCTCGCCCGACCAGATGGTGATTTTCGAAGGCTACGACGAGAAAGGAACGCTGTGCAGCGAATATGGCCTCTTCGATACGGGCGACGGTGCCATGGACACGGTCACCTTCGACAAGGTACTCGCACGCGGGGAGAAAGAGCTGCACTTCGTATTCGACCTGCGGAACGACCGCTTCATCCGCCTGGTCCTTGAAGGGGAGACGGACTATCTTCCGATGCGGGCCTATCCGGCGCTGGTTGAGGAGAAGGGACAGAATCCCGACCAGTTCCGCGTACGCTATGAAGAAGAACCGGTCGTGCCCAAGCTGCACCCTGTCCGCGACGACAAGTTCGCCGCGCTCGACGACGAGGATCTCGATGACGAAGATCTCGACGATCTCGATGACGACGAGGATGAAGACAAGATGTACGATGAGGGGGAGGGAGAGGAACTCTACGACGAGGGCGAAGACAAAACCAGGTAAGCCCGCATGCCCACACTGCACGTCATACTGGGACCGACCGCGGTCGGCAAGACCGACTATGCCATCGCCGAGGCGCTCCGCGTCGGCTCGCCGGTCGTTTCGTGTGACTCGCGCCAGTTCTACCGCGAGATGCGCATCGGCACCGCCCGGCCCGATGCGGCGCAGCTGGCGGCCGTGCGGCACTGTTTCATCGCAGACCGCAGCGTGACCGAACCCTGTTCGGCGGGCGCTTTCGAACTCGAGGCGCTGGCCTTGCTCGACGACCTTTTCAAGACACACGACACCGTGGTGATGGCCGGTGGATCGGGGCTGTACATCGACGCCCTTTGCAACGGGCTCGACGATTTCCCGGAAGCGGACGCGGAGCTACGCGCACAGCTGTCACAGCGCCTGCGCGACGAGGGCGTGGCCGCGCTTCGCACCGAACTCCGTATCCTCGACCCCGAAAGCTATGCATCCATCGACCCGGCCAACGGCCAGCGCATCGTCCGCGCCCTGGAAGTGACCATCGCCACGGGCCGCAAATATTCAGACTGGAAGACGCATCCCGCCAAGGAACGCCCTTTCGCCATCGTCAAGACAGGCCTTACGCGGCCCCGTCCCGAACTCTACGCCCGCATCGACGAGCGTGTCGACCGGATGATGGAGGAAGGCCTGCTGGAAGAGGCGCGCGCCTTGTTGCCCTACCGTCACCTTCCGCCGCTCAATACGGTGGGGTACAAGGAATTGTTTGATTATTTCGACGGTGCCTATGATCTCCCGGAGGCGATCCGCCTCATCAAAAGAAACACGCGTCACTACGCCAAAAAACAGCTCACCTGGTGGGCCCGCGACCCAGAGATCCGCTGGCTCGAACTATAATGGGATCCACGGTAATTTCGATTGTGCCGAAATCCCAGAAATCGCCTTCTGCCTGCAACGGAGACTGGGAATAATCGACCCATCTTAAAAAACAGCCCTCACTGTAATATCCGCCATGCTCAGGGCCGTCGATGTCCACGACGTAGAGATATAATTCGATAAGCGGTTGCCCGGTGTACTCAAACTGGTAGGAGCCCGTTTCGTCTGTCAATACAGGCGGACATATGGGATTAGGATTGAGCAGGTTATATCCCTTCCCGTTGAATAATGTTACCTGCATTCCTTCCAACAAGCGGCCACCTGACTCATCTATGACGTGTCCTGAAACAAGCAGATGCACGACAGGGGTCTTTTCTATGATCTGTTCACTGCAGCCCGATGCAATCGTCAGCAGCACGGCCAAAATAATATGGATGCGTTTCATAATTCCAACTGATAGGTGATACTGGGCATGATGGGAAAATAGGAGATGAGTTTCCATTTCATCTCGGTCGGGTCGAAAGTGATTTGTGAGGCATTGTGACGGTTGAGAAGGTTGTAGACTCCGACCGTGAGGTTGTGGTTGACGGGATGCGTTTTCCCGCTTTGGAAGGAAAAGCGATAGCCGAGGTCAAGGCGTATGAAAGCGGGCACTTGCCAGTTGTAAGGAAGTTCAAAGGCGAAGGATGGGTATCCGAAATATTGGAAAATGGATATGCTTTCGTGATGTCCGCTTTGGAGCGTAAAACTGGCTGTCAATCCCTTCCACCGGGCACCTGCGTGGAGCATGTGCCGGCGATCATACCGGGCGGGGAAAGGCGTCCCTTCCGCTAATACCGGGAATTGGCGGGTGCACTTGGACCATGTATAGGAAATCTGCCAGGAAAGGTTGCGCCCCTCCTTCTCATAGAGGAACTCCGCCCCATATGCATTACCGTCTCCGACGAATATATTCTCTCTCCAACTGTCTTCGCCGCTGCTATATATCTCCGTGGTTTTCTTGTTTTTGTAAAAGGTAAGGTCCCACATCTGCTTGTAGAATCCTCCGGCCCGGAAGGAGTGCTCGCCAATCCTTCCGAAGAGTCCCAGGTAGCCTTGAAGCATTCGCTCCGGGGGTAAGTAATATTCGGGGGCTATGATCGGATCGAAGGCCCATCCTGTCGGCATCGTCTCCAGAGAATGGTAGAACTGCGTGCGATAGTCGACGGACCCCTCGAGACCGAGCCATGCATTCAGGTGTAGCTGCGCCAGCATACCGGCCTCCGGATAAAAATGTGACTTCAATTCCGCCATATTGCGGTCCGTCTCCGTCTGCTTGGCGTAGTAGAGATTGCCTCGCAGGGAAAACCGCAGCAGCAAGCGCTCCGGGACCGCATAATCTATCTCTCCGTACAGTGCGGATATCATCGCCCAAGTCGGGTTGTCCTTTTGGAATTGTTTCTCCTGATAGAGAATGCCGCGACCTGTCGGATTCATGCGGACCATGTACTGGCTTCTCGCTGTCGGATTGAAACGGGCGCTGCGCAGCTGGATGCCGGCGTGGAGGGACCAGCGCTCCCACTGCTTCGATCCTGTGCTCTGGAGCATCAGTTCGTCGATGGTACTGGACATCTTGTATCGGAAGTAGATATTCTCTTTGCTGATCTGGCGGGTAATCTGTTCTTGGTTCCAGCGGTGATCGTTCAGGGAGAGTGATGAATGGATGCAGTCGAATACGGCGGTCGGGCGGGTATCCCAACTGAGGTTGGCAATCGCGTTGCTCCAGCCCATCTTCTCCGTCGTGCCGGGACCGCTGACGGCCACCGGCATGTCGAAGCGGTAATTGTCGAGGCTGCCGAAGAGGGAGAAGGCAAACTCGTTGCGACCGTCCGGGCGTACCGTGAATTTGGCGTAGAGGTCTCCGACTGTGGCGTCCATGTCGTCGAAGGCGTCCTGGTAACGGTCCACCATTTTCTTGAATGCCTTGTATTCGAGTCCGACCGGAGAGAATCTCACCGAAGCGAGGAAAGAACTCTTCCCTTTCTTCATGGGTGTACTGACAGAGGCCGATGTCAGAAAGGGATTGACAGTGAATCGGGCCCTGGCACGCTCGAAATCACCGGAATAACTCTGCAGGCGAAGGTGTGAGGCAGTAAAGTTGCCGGCATCGGCGCGGAAGCCTCCGGCCTGGAATTCCGATACGCCGGTCACGTCGCTTGGCAGGACAAAAGCTAGCCCCATCAGGTGGCTGATTCCATAGATCGGCACGCCGTCGAGCGTCACGGCGTTGGATCCCATTTCGCCTCCCCGCACATGGAGTGACGTCATACCTTCGCCGCCCGCAGAGACACCTGGCAAGGACTGTACATATTTTAAGGCGTCGCCTTCACCCAGCGGCGTCACGATCCGCTGAGCAAGGGAAGGCGCGAACTGGTAGCCGCCAGGGGTCATCTGTAACACATGCCGCGCTGTCTTGACCGCCTCTTTCAGCGTGTCCATCATGGTGACGGGCGCCAGATACCGTTCCGGTACGGGTTCCGGCCAGACCGGCGCCTGCCGCAGCGTCGCGCAGCACTCGTTCAGGATCACGTAATTGGCTTTGACATACCAGTTGATGCCCGTGTCTTCGAACAACTTCCGGAGATTCTTCTGCAGATTGCTTTCCGGATCGATGTGGAAAGTCGTCGGAACGTCAACTTGCAGGCTGGCGTCATATACGAAATACACGCTGAAGGTCTCCGCAATTCCGTCCATGGCATTCTTTACGGTCAGAGTGGGCTGGGCGGCTGCCGCCAGCGGCAGCAGGAGAGCCAGGAATAAGAGCAGCCGTTTCATCGTTCCAGTGAGATGGGGATTTGCAGGGCCGATTCGATGGTCGCCACGATCAGTTCGACATCGTCGTCCGGGAAGGTGGCGGTCAGGCACTTGTCGGTGTCAGGTGCCGTAAGCGTGCAGTGGTAATACGCCGAGAGTTCGGCCAATACCTGGTAGAGCGGCGCGTTGTTATATATGAAAAAGTGTGTGTCCGCTACGTTCGGGTTCAAAGAGGGCTGCTCCGCAGGGGTCGTTTCATGCGCGTTCCGCACCCAGCTGCGGATGCCGTAGCCGGCCGCCAGCACCAGCACGATCGATGCTGCGGCCGCCGCGGCTGTCATCCACCAGCGGCGGTGCGTCGTTTCTTTGTTCGTTTCGCGGAAGCGGCTGATTGCCTTCCGGGTATCGAAGTGGTCCGGCATGTAACGGCTGGCGACGAAAGTAAGGTCGTTGTCGTTGAATTCCATCATGGTTTCGTTTCTTTTACACCATTATGACGCACTTTGCCTTCAAAATGACTACTCACCAAAGGAACATTTTGAAAAACACTTGGTCTGCTCCTTCCCGCAGGGTGCGCAAAGCCTTTGTCATATGGTTGTGGACCGTATTCTGGGAAATACCCATCCTTCGGGCAATCTCGGCATACGAAAGACCGTCCCGCTTGCTCAGCAGCAGGATTTCCCGCCGTTTCGCGGGCAGACGGTCGATGGCTGTCCAAAGCCTCGCCCAGATGAAAGAACGGTCCACGGTTTCTTCGTCGGGCAAGTCCTCCTTCATGTGATACAGGTCAATTGTGGTTTCCTGACGGCCTTTGCGCAGTACGTCGATGCAGCGGTTGTGAACGATGCGATACAGATAGGACTTCGGTGCATCGGGCTCCTGCCCGTCCCGAATTATTTCCCAATATGTCATAAACGCCCCCTGCACGATATCCTCCACGGTGTCGGCATCGCGCAGGTACCGCGCCGCATACAAGCATAGCGGACGGTAGTATAAGCGAAACAGATGGTTGATGTCTCTTTGGTCCATCATAACGAAGATGCAGGAAGCACCCGGAACGTTGCGTGATGCTTCATCAAAATAAGACGAAGAAAAGGCACATAACGACTACTCACCGAGACACTAGCTGCAGGAATCTTGTTCGTTTCAGCTTTAACCGTTTATAAACGTTTATATCCGTTTAATCTATTCCTTCTCCGGTCCTTGGATACTATCTTGCGCCGCAATAGACCTAAGATATGTGTTGTGCATTCCCTTCCGATGATTATCCCTTCATGGGGTATTGTGCGAATAATTCGCTAATTTGCGAATCATTCGAAATCTTTTATTATATTTGCGAACCTGAACGCCGTTATAATGATGAAGATAGATTTTGATGATACGGCGTTGGAAGAACTGTACACGACTGGTTCGACGCAGGATAAGAAGTATGCCCGGTTGCCTGAAGACATTGTCAAGCGCTATGTGAAAGTGGTCAATTACCTGAAGGCCGGCAGCAGAATAGAGGATCTGTATCTGATCAAGTCTCTTCATTATGAAAAGAAAAGGGGTGTTTTACAGGGAGTCGAGGCTGTGTGGATCAATGATCAGTACAGGCTGTTGTTCCTCAGCGGGCCAAATGAAGATGGAATTGTCGTGAATATCTTATTGTCTGAATTATCGAAGCATTATGAATAGCCAATTGATACCGGCAGAGGCAACGCATCCAGGAGAATTGATCCGGGACGAACTGAAAGAGCGTGGATTGACGCAAAAGCAACTCGCAATGGATACTGGAATCAAGCCATCTGTCATCAGCGAGACCATTAACGGAAAACGCTCGGTTTCAGTCAAAACGGCTGCCGCCTTAGAATCTGTCCTCGGAATTCCGGCTGAGTATTGGCTGAATCTGCAATCACAATATGACCTGGATACGGCTGCTATTGCCGGGAGGGCTGAGAAGAAAGAATCCTATCTCGTCACCATACCGGTGCAAGACAAGAATCTCCTAAAAGATCTAGTCAGGAAGTTCGGTTGGGCCTGTATGTTTTGAGAGTTATTTCTTTTTCAATGTGATGTCGGGAACAAGGATTTCCGCCGAACCTTCATACCAGCCTTTTCCGTCTTCATACTGGATGTCCTTGACGAGAACCGTGGCGCTCTCGAAAGTGCCGCCGTTGGCTTCACCGTCAATGTCGTTCACATCGATCTGGAGATTGGTGATCGGGATTGTCGAGGCGAAAAAGACCTCATACTCTCCATTGGGACCGGTCTGGAGAGAATCGATGGGCTTATAGCTGGTACCATTATAGTTTTCGCCGTGCCAACGGTTGCCGAGGATGACCTGCAATCCCTGGATAGGCTGTCCTTTCTCATCGATGACACGCCCTTTGGCAGAGAAATCAGCAGTCGGGCTGCCATACATGCAGGGGTAGCAGCCGGTCGTCCCCAGTCCTACCAGAGAACACAAAAGGGCGATGAAACCGACCCTGTGGCAATTGTTGTGACGTTTCATTTTAAAACTGTGATGTGTTCGATGCTCTAATAATAAGATGCAAAAGGGGCGGAAATGTTGCGTCACGTCGTGAAATTCTCTGCCGAGAGCCCGCCAACACGATATGTCTCCGATCCAGGCTTCGGGCCGTGGCGGATAAGTGGCTGGTAGCCATGTAATTAGCCAAAATCGGTTGCGTGTTTTTGCGCAACCGATTTTGGCTAAAACCCTGTAGGTCAGCACCTTGGGTGCCACACAAAAATGTCGCCCTCTGAGCAGGAGGGCGACATTCAGTCTGTGATTCGGGAGGCCGTCGGATTATTCGGCAGGCTGCTCCACGTAGGGTCTGACCGAGATGAGCTCCACCTTGAAGGTGAGGGCCTCGTTCGGGCCGATGTCGGAACCGACGTTGCGGTCGCCATAGGCCAGATCGGCAGGGATCCAAAGCATGATCTCACCGCCTTCACCCACATACTGCAGACCTTCGGTCCAGCCTTTGATCACGCCGTTGAGCGGGAATTTGGCCGTGGCACCACGCTCGTAGGAGGAGTCGAACACCTTGCCGGCGAGGTTCTTGCCTTCGTAATTGACTTCGACCGTGTCGCGTTCGCCCGGTTTCACACCGGCGCCTTCGCGGACAATCTGGTACTGCAGGCCCGATTCGGTGGTGATCACGCCACTCTTCTTGGCATTGGCGGCCAACATCTTTTCACTCTTGGCGGCGTTCTCGGTCGAGACGGCTTCCATACGTTTCTCCATAAAGCCGTTCACCACGTTCTGGAAGGTGGCGTAGTCGACCTCGACACCCTTGTTGGCATCCATGATGCCTTTGATGATGGCGTTGGTGCTCAGGGGACCGAAGTTGCTCTGGACGATCTGCATACCGGTGGAGTAACCGATCATGTAGCTCACGGAGTCGATATCAGACTTGGAGATGCCGGCGGGCTGGGAGCCCTCGGAGGTTTTCTTGTCGCACGATGCAAGCATCAGAGCGGCGAAAGCGCAGATGACTGCGATGGAAAAAATCTTTTTCATATGATTGATTAATAAACGTATCCTGTTTGGAGCCGCAAAGATAGCAAAAGTTCGAATTTTTTTTCAGAAACTATGGGATATCTGATTTTTTTTGTAATTTAGTGGTATGAACGTTACTTCGCAAGATCTGCACGACAAGCTTAAGGAATTTTTCGGATGGGACGCCTTCAAAGGCAACCAGGAAGACATCATCAAGCACCTGATCGGAGGCGGCGACGCCTTCGTGCTGATGCCTACGGGCGGCGGCAAGTCGCTCTGCTATCAGCTGCCCGCCCTCTGCCTCCCCGGCACGGCTATCGTCATCTCCCCCCTGATCGCCCTGATGAAAAACCAGGTCGACGCCATCCGCGGTTTCATCCAGAACAAAGAAGGCATCGCCCATTTCCTGAATTCCTCGCTCAACAAGTCGCAGATCGCCGAAGTCAAGGCCGACCTCCTCTCGGGTGTCACCAAACTGCTCTACGTCGCGCCGGAGTCGCTGACCAAGGAAGAGAACATCCAGCTCCTCAAGCAGCTGAAGATTTCTTTCTACGCCATCGACGAGGCGCACTGTATCTCCGAATGGGGCCATGACTTCCGCCCGGAATACCGCCGCATCCGCGAGATCATCGGCCAGATCAGCCGGGCGCCCATCATCGCGCTCACGGCCACGGCCACGCCCAAGGTGCAGTCGGATATCCAGAAGAACCTCGGCATGCTCGATGCCAAGGTGTTCAAGTCGTCGTTCAACCGGGAGAACCTCTACTACGAGATCCGCGACAAGTCGAATCCCAAGCGTGAGATCATCAAGTTCATCAAGGACAATCCCGGCAAGAGCGGCATCATCTACTGCCTGAGCC
>JAEEGL016910869.1_pt1 | contig 11822 bp, 12 predicted proteins | sample 9134231 | NCBI WGS metagenome assembly JAEEGL01 (sample SAMN16246548, study PRJNA631951) | gut metagenome | biome: gut microbiome; feature: rumen; material: fiber-attached | host: Bos | place: Iran: Karaj | collected 2018-10 | reverse complement strand
GCTGACGCAGAGGCTTACCTCGGCGAGCCTGTAACAGAGGCTGTTATCACAGTTCCTGCTTACTTCACAGACTCACAGAGACAGGCTACAAAGGACGCAGGTCAGATCGCAGGTCTTACCGTTAAGCGTATCATCAACGAGCCTACAGCCGCAGCTCTCTCCTACGGTATCGACAAGGAAGAAGAGCAGACCGTTATGGTTTACGACCTGGGCGGCGGTACATTCGATGTTTCTATCATCGAAATGGGCGAGGACGTTCAGCAGGTACTTGCTACAGCAGGTAACAACCGTCTCGGCGGCGATGACTTCGACCAGCGCATTATCAACTGGATAGTTGACGAGTTCAAGAAGTCCGAGGGTATCGACCTCTCCGCAGACAAAATGGCTGCACAGAGACTCAAGGACGCTGCTGAGAAGTCCAAGATCGAGCTCTCCTCGACAACTACTTCCAATATCAATATCCCGTTCATCACTGTTGATGCTTCCGGTACTCCGAAGCACCTCGACCTCACACTCACACAGGCTAAGTTCAACGAGCTCACTGCTGACCTCGTTGAGGCTACCATGGGACCTGTTCGTCAGGCTCTCGAGGACAGCGGTCTGAAGATCTCCGAGATCAACAAGGTGCTCATGGTCGGCGGTTCTTCCAGAATACCCGCTGTTCAGGAGGCTGTTAAGAAGCTCATCGGCAAGGATCCCTTCAAGGGCATCAATCCTGACGAGTGCGTAGCTCTCGGTGCTGCATACCAGGGCGGCGTTCTCGGCGGCGACGTAAAGAACGGTCTGCTCCTCCTCGATGTTACTCCCCTTTCGCTCGGTATCGAGACAGCAGGCGGCATCTGCACAAGAATGATCGAGAGAAATACCACTATCCCGACCAAGAAGTCGCAGGTGTTCTCCACATACGCCGACAACCAGCCCGCAGTTGACATCAACGTCCTCCAAGGTGAGCGTGAATTCGCACGCGACAACAAGCAGCTCGGTACATTCCGTCTCGACGGTATCGCTCCCGCTCCGAGAGGTATCCCCCAGATCGAAGTTACATTCGATATCGACCAGAACGGTATCGTTCACGTTTCCGCTAAGGATCTCGGCACAGGCAAGGAGCAGGACATCTCCATCACAGCTTCCACGAATATGTCCAAGGAGGACATCGACAAGGCTGTCAAGGAAGCAGAGCAGTACGCTGCCGAGGACAAGAAGCGCCGCGAGCAGGTAGACAACAAGAACGAAGCTGAGAACCTTGTGTTCCAGTGCGAGAAGGCTCTCGCAGACTTCGGCGACAAGGTCTCCGCTGATGAGAAGGCTAACATCGAGGCTAAGTCCACAGCGCTCAAGTCCGCTATCGAGGCTGAGAACCACGACGAGATCAAGGCCCTCAAGGACGAGCTCCAGAAAGCGTTCTACGATCTCTCCGCAAAGATCTATCAGCAGGCTAATCCGAACGGTGCGGGCGGTATCGACCCGTCGCAGTTCGCGAACATGGGCGGCGCAGCTCAGGCTGACAACTCCGACAACGGCGGCGACGATGTTGTTGACGCAGACTTCACTGAGGTCTGATGTATGAGAGACCTGATAAAGAAGCTGATCGTTATAGCGGTCATCGTCGGATTCGGTGCGCTGATATGGTTCGCACTCAAGTCGTTCAACAATACGGCATCCGACCAGCCTGAAAGCGGTCAGAAGCAGTATGAGCAGCGTGTAGACGACGCAGCTGAATAATGATTTTTAGGGCGAAATACGTTTCGCCCTAAAAGTGCATTTATGAATAATTTGCGGTGCGGAGATGAAAAACGTCTTCGGACAGCTTTTCCGCGGCTTGCCAGCGGGGGAGGCCCGCTCGCCCTAAAGGTGTATTTGGGCAGCAATGGGATTCCAAAGGGTACCTGACCTAACCGGTCCGTCCCCTCTGTCCTTCGGACATCTCCCCACACTGTGGGGAGTCACCCTTTGGCGGGGTGTGGGGCAGCGCCCTGCATATACAGAAGCGCTCCGCAAAGGGTGAATCGTTTTTCAAGAGGGAACGCCCTGCAAGAGAGGGCGTTCCCTGCTACCGCTCTGCTCCAACTCCCCTGTGACCGCTGAGGTCGCACGCAAAAACACTCCCCAAGCACAAAGCAGTCCACATAAAACCCCGCCGTCCGCGGCGGCAGAATGGAGAAACATATGGCTGATAAAAGAGATTACTACGAGATACTCGGCATTGATAAAAATGCCTCCGAGGAGGACATAAAAAAAGCCTTCAAAAAGAAGGCGAGAGAATGTCACCCCGACCTGCACCCGGACGACCCCTCCTACGTCGAGAAGTTCCAGGAGGTCAACGAGGCGAACGAGGTCCTCTCCGACCCCGATAAGCGTGCACGCTACGACCAGTACGGTCACGCGGGTCTCGACCCCAACTCCGGTGTGGGCGACATGGGCGGATTCGGCGGATTCGCAGATATGGGCGATATCCTCGAGAACATCTTCGGCGGATTCGGCTTCGGCGGCGGTTCCTCGCGCTCTTCTGCCAACGCTCCGAGGCGCGGCGCAGACATTCAGGAGACTGTTACTATCTCATTCATGGACGCCTGCAGAGGTGTGAAGCACGAGCTCAAGATCAACCGTATGTGTACCTGCGACTCATGTAAGGGCACGGGCGCGGACTCAGGCACGTCGGCTGAGATATGTCCGGACTGTCAGGGACGCGGCTCAGTGAAGTCCACCCAGCGCACTCCGTTCGGTGCTATCTCCTCGACCAAGCCATGCCCGCACTGTAACGGCAAAGGCAAGATCATCAAGGATCCCTGCCCGAAATGCCGCGGCATAGGCAGGCTCAGAGTTGCCAAGACCGTCTCCATAGACATTCCTGCCGGTATCAACGACAGCCAGCAGCTCCGCGTCAGCGGACAGGGAGACGTCGGTGTCAACGGCGGTCCTGCGGGTGATCTCCTCGTTAACATCATCGTGAAGTCCCACCCGCTGTTCAGGCGCGACGGCTACGATATCCACTGCGATATCCCAGTGACCTACTCCGAGGCTGTCCTCGGCGCGGAGATAACCGTCCCCACTATCGACGGCGACGTTAAGTACAACATCAGCGAGGGCACACAGACCGGCACCGTTTTCCGTCTCAAGGGCAAGGGCGTTCAGCGTATCCACCGCACAGACCGCGGGAATCAGTACGTCAAGATCTACGTCGAGGTGCCCAAGAACCTCAACAAAAAGCAGAAGGACGCACTCAAGGCGTTCGAGTCCACCCTTACCGAGAAGAACTACGCAAAGCGTCAGAGCTTCTTCGAGAAGCTCAGGTCGAAGCTGGACTTCTGAGTGCGGACGGACACGGCGATTATGTGGGTGGGACGTCGAGGACGCCGTCCCCTACACAATGGGATCCCAAAGGGACGCTCAGCAAGAGAGCGTCCCTTTTTTATGTCTGCTGCGGGCGGGCGAGAGCGACCACAACCACCGTCCCCGCTGTGCGACCGCCACTGGTCGCAGGACAGATAATTCGACGCGGAAACAAAGGGACGGCCTCTATCGCAGGGCGTCCCCTCTCAAAAAACAGTCCACCGGACTGTTTTTTGATTCGCCCCTTGCGGAGCTCCCTGTGGATTTGTGGGGCGCTGCCCCACACCCCGCCAAAGGGTGACTCCCCACAGTGTGGGGAGATGTCCGAAGGACAGAGGGGACGGACCGGTTAGGTCAGGTACCCTTTGGAATCCCATTGCTGAAAAAGTCTGTGTAAGCATTCAGAACAGCCCCCTCACGTCCTCGAAGGAGAGGGTCGGCTGGAGGGCAAGGTTTATCCCGAACGCTATCAGCTGCGAGGCACGCTCAGTCAGACGGTCGATGTCCCGCGGCGTGACGAGCATATTCTGCGTGTCCGGAGGGAGCTCGTCACCGGTCAGACTGCGCACGATAGTATGCATATCCACGACTGTCGGCACGCCGACCGCTATCACCGGCACCCCCAGTATGCGCTCGGAGAGCTCTTTGCGCGCGTTCGAGACCCCGCTCCCCGGCGATATACCGGTATCCGTGAGTTGTATCGTGGTTCCAAGACGGCTGATGTCCGAGCACGCCAGCGCGTCAATGGCGATAACTCCCGCGGGGTGAAGTTCCCCGACCACCGCACGGACTATCTCCGCAGTCTCGATGCCGGTCTGACCCAGCACTCCCCCCGCAAAGGCGCTCACCCTGCGCAGGGAGGTCAGGAAGCGCTCCTCCTCGCTGTCGAACTCGTCCTGCAAATGGCGCGTTGCGAGCACACGGGAGACGGTCTGCGGACCTATCGCGTCGGGGGTGATGTCGTTGTTGCCAAGACCGACGACCAGTATCTCGCCGTCCGGCACGAGACGTGCGAGCTCCCCCGCGAGCTCCTGTGCCATATCCTCGTAGTCGTCGGAAAACCGGCTCAGACTTTCTCCCTCGAGGGTGACGTACCTTCCGCGCTCCTTGCCGACTGCCTCCGCGCCGGGATCGTCGGAAATGACTATCTCTGTTATGGCAAAGGCGCTCCCGCGGACCGTCCTCTGCACTCCCTCCGGCAGCTCCCCGCCGGATATGCTCTCGACGGCAAGATCGGTTCGTATTTCCATATGATACCTCCTGTTGTGAATTGTGCTGAAAAAGCCGTATGAAAAACGCCGTAATATTTTCATTTTGCCTATTGAAAAATATTACAAAAAATGCTATAATTATTATTGTCTCAGTAGGCGGCTGTGCGTTGCAGCCGTCGGCGCACATTTCCCGTGCGCATATTATCTGCAATACGCGGGCGATTATACGGCTCGCGAGTTCAAGGAGGTGTAACGAAATGCCGAACATTAAATCCGCAAAGAAGAGAGTAAAGGTTAATTCCACCAAGGCTGCTGCCAACAAGGCAAGAAAGTCCAATCTCAAGACTATCCTCAAGAAGGCTGACGCTGCTGTAGCTACAGGTGCTGCCGACAAGGCAGAGGCTATCAGAGTTGCTATCAAGAGAGTTGATCAGGCTTGCGCTAAGGGTCTTATGCACAAGAATAAGGCTGCAAGAAAGAAGGCTCAGCTCGCTAAGAAGCTCAACGGCTAAGTTTTTCTGTTGAATAAAACAAAGAACCCCTGTGTATCTCACAACACAGGGGATTTTTTTATTTTCTCATGTTCATTTGCTGGTTATTCCTTATCTCGGTCAGGAGTAGCACTATCTCTCCAAGTGCATAGATCAGCATTCCACAAACGAAAACCACCCATGCATAAGGCACCACTGAAATCAAGGCTGTTGAAATCTTTACACCTGCCTGCTGCATATAAATAAAATAGAACAAGCAAAGCAAGCCGCCAATTATCCATTCTACATCTGCAATCAGTTTCACAAGGTCAGCGGTACGATTTACGCCCTTGCGAGCACTGCTGCTCCCGTGTGAATCCGCAGAGACCACAGCGTTTACCATTGCGGAACACTGGGGACAGATATAGACTCCGCTTCCGACGCTTTTGGCTTCTGAGTCTAAGAAACTCTGGTTACAATGTGGACAAATCATAGTTAAAACCTCCTAATGATTAAAATACAGGAATTCGCAATCATATTATAGGACACATTGTCCTATTTGTCAAGCATTTTTTTCGCCTGCCTTATAATAATATTAGAGGTGATGAAAATGTTCGTGAGGATAAGAAACCTGCGTGAAGACCACGATATGACACAAAAAGAGGTCGCCGGATACCTTTTCTGCGACCAGTCCCTTTATTCCAAATATGAGCGCGGGCTGCGCGATGTCCCCGTGAGCATTATCATCAAGCTGGCAAAGCTGTACAAAACAAGTACTGACTATATCCTCGGTCTGACCGACGAGACCTCACCCTACAAATAAAGCCTCCCGCATGGGAGGCTCTTTTCATCAATATTTAAACTGTCCCCCGCCGATGAACTCGCACACGAGCGAATCCGGTGTGACCAGCTTGCCGTCGAGCGGCGCGAGCTGCTCCATGACCTCGGTCACGTCCGCGAGCTCGGGAATGTCCGTCATCTCGCGCAGCTGCTCCAGCAGCACATTGCGATACGCGCTCATCTCATACGCCATGAACGTGTCGATGTCGTAGTCCGAGCGGTACTTGTAGGGCATTATGTACTTGTTCTCGCCCTCCTCGACGCTGTGGAACATATTCATCGTCTCACGCAGGGCTCTCTTGCGGAACTTGCTGTCGCGGCACATTCTCCTCATCAGACGCACCTTCGACGGATGCAGGATTATGTCCCCGCAGGTTATCCTCGTGCGCACGCTGACGTAAATCTTGTTTATCCTGTCGTCGGGAACGGTTATGACGTCTGGGTTGAGGGCGTGGATACCCTCGAATATGACTATCTCGCCGTCCTTGCGGGTGAGGACATTGCCGTTGTACGAGCGTGTGGAGTCGGCGAAGTTGTACTTTGGTATGCGGACGGTCTCACAGCGCTCTATCGCCTCTATCTGCTCGTTGAGGAGCTCCTTGTCCATGCGCAGCGGGGACTCGAGATCGAACTCGCCGAGTGCGGCGAGCTCCTTTTCCTCGTCAGTGAGCGGCCGGAAATAGTTGTCCATAGAGAGGGTATGGGTCTCATGTCCGAGCTCGTCGAGTATTTTTTCTATCATAAGGGCAGTGGTGGTCTTGCCCGAGCCGGACGGTCCGGAGAGAAGTATGACGGGACGCTCACTGCCGTGCTCTGCGATGTCTGTGGCTATCTTTGCGAGCTGGTAGAAGTAGTTGTCGTTTACCGCGCGGATGTAAGCCTGCGGGTCGTTCTCTATCTCATGATTTATGCGGGTCACTTCGATGTTCATGCGTGGGGAGCTCCTTTCGGGGTGCTTTTACATATTATACCATGACGCTGAAAAAAATGCAATATTTGTCGGAAAAAAGGCTGGAAATTTGTGCGGTTACAAACAAAGGGACAGCCTGAGCTGTCCCTTTGTATTATGCATTCTCTTTTTTCTCGCCGCCGTCGTTGATGAACTCAACTCCCAGCTCGTTGATGAAGTCCGCGATGATGAACCTCGGACGCTGCTTGACTTCCGCGTATATCTTACCGACGTACTCGCCGATGATACCCAGACAGAACAGCTGCAAGCCGCCTATCAGCCATATCGAGCAGATCGTGCTCGACCATCCGAGCTCCGCGAATCCTGCGAACTTCGCGATGAACGCCCAGATGAATGCGATAACGCTGAGCACCGACATGATGAAGCCCAGGCTTGTGATGAGCTTCAGGGGCTTGGTGCTGAACGAGGTTATGCCATTTATCGCGAACGCCATCATCTTCTTCAGCGGGTACTTGCTCTCGCCGGCGAAGCGCTCATGACGCTCGTAGTATACCGAACAGCTCTGGAAGCCGATGAGCGGCACCATTCCGCGCAGGAAGAGGTTGACCTCCTTGAAGTTCGCGAGCTCCTGCAATACGCGCCTGCTCATGAGACGGAAGTCCGCGTGGTTGTACACAACGTCCGCGCCCATGACCTTCATGAACTTATAGAAGCTCTCTGCGGTGAATTTCTTGAAAAATGTATCGGTCTTACGGGCACTGCGCACGCCGTAAACGACCTGATTTCCCTCATAGTATTTCTCGACCATAGCGTCGATAGTGTTGATGTCGTCCTGGAGGTCGGCGTCCATGGTTATTGCCATGTCGCAGATGTCCTTGACGGTCATGAGTCCCGCGAGGACTGCGTTCTGGTGACCTGCATTGTGGGCGAGGTTTATGCCCGAGAAGAACTGCGGCTCGGCTTTGTGGAGCTCCTGTATGATGTCCCACGTTTTGTCCTTGGAGCCGTCGTTGACGAACACCACGCGGCTCTGCCTGGAGATGAGTCCGCGGGAGATGAGCGATTCATATTTTTCCTTGAGCTGCTTTGAAGTCTCGTGCAGGACTGCTTCCTCGTTGTAGCAGGGCACGACCATGTATAATATTTCCGGATTTCCCATATTATTCCCTCTCTGTGTCATTTTTGCGGTGATAAAATGATTATAGCACTATATCGCGGGATTGTCAATAATCCCGTGTGAGAATGCGAAAAAACTCTGTGTCGGCTGCCGCCGTATCATATAACTGCCGCCAGCGACACGAAGTGTTCGCGAAGAAGCTGAACTTCGGCAGGGGTGGGGTAAGGGGAAAGAGATTCCGGAGGGAAAACACACAGGGGCTGGGACAGCCGTGCCTACATCACCGTCCCCGCCCCTGTTGAGGTCGTCCCTTTGGGAAGCCAAAGAGGATCATTTATTTGTGGTACTTCCCGCCCTCGGCGATCTGGAACGCGCGGTATATCTGCTCGAGCAGCATTACCCTCGCGAGCTGGTGCGGGAACGTCATCTTCGACATCGACAGCTTGACCGCGCCCATGTCCTTTATCTCCTGTGCAAGCCCGAACGAACTCCCGATGATGAACGTCACCGTGCTCTGCCCGCTCACTCCCGCGGACATTATCCGCTCCGAAAGCTCGGGGCTCGTCAGCTGCTTGCCCTCAATGCACATCGGGACTATCATCCCACGCGCGTGCTTCTTTATCGCTTCCGCTTCCTTTTTAAGCGCAGCAGCTACCTCCTTCTCCGAGGGCGTATCGCTTAGACGGCATTCGTCCAGCTCGTGCAGCTCGAACGTGCAGTACCTGCCCAGCCGCTTTATGTATTCCGCACAGGCACTCCTGAGGTAATCCTCCTTGAGCTTGCCTATCACTATCAGATTTATCGTCATCAGAATATCACTGCTCCTCCCTGCGTCTCTACCGGCGCGACCCCGAGCAGATAGTCCTTGCCGCGGACGTGCGGGAGACTGTTCTGCACCGCCGAATCCGCAACGTGCGGACGGTTGTTGTCCTGACTGAGGTGCCCGAGGATAAAGTGCGTGGTGCCGCGCTCTATGAGCTTGCCTATCTGCGCCGCGCAGTCATCGTTGGAGAGATGTCCCACCGGCGAGAGGATACGCTCCTTCAGGTAGAACGGATACGGTCCAGTGCGCAGCATATTCTCGTCGTAGTTCGCCTCGATGAGCACGAGACGGCAGCCCGTGAGGGCGTCGTCAACCTCGGGGGTAACGTGTCCGAGGTCCGTGCAGACCGCACAGAGCCTGCCGTCTTCGGTATGGATACGGTAGCCGCAGCTCTGTATGGCGTCGTGGGGAGTGTTGAAGCAGCTTATCTCGCTCCCCGCGCAGCTTATCGAGATACCGGTCATGTCGATGACCGGCGACGACGCCGATATCTTGTCGGAATCGCACAGTCGCTGGAGAGTACGCTTCTGACCGTAGACGGGAAGGGAGGTCTTCGCGGTGAGCATTTTAAGTCCGCTGACGTGGTCGCTGTGCTCGTGGGTGATGAACACCGCCTGCACCGCCGACAGCGGTATGCGGTTTATCTCAAGGGCAGCAGTGAGGCGCTTGAAGCTCACGCCGCAGTCGATAAGTATCCCGCCCTTTTCTGTGCCGATGAAAGTCGAGTTCCCCTTGCTTGAACTGAAAAGAGGATATATCCGTGCCATATCAGTCTCCTGACTATAGATTTGTGTGCCGGGAGCGGCGGTGCGTCACTCCCCGAGCAATCCCGCCTCTCCGAGGAAATACTCCGCGGAAAGATACCATTTGCCGTTGATGCGGTAGCAGGCGATGTCGTCAATTATGCAGTACGCTCCGTTATGCTTGAACGCCGGATCCTTGAACCACACATCATAGACCGTCATCTCCTCAAGACCTTCGTCCTTGAGGAAATCAAGGTAGTCATTGTAAAAATCACTGCCGTCTGAATCCTCGATCAGATCATCGAGATCACAGCTTCTCGGGCTGCCGTAAGTGAAGCCCCAGAGGTCAAAGTCGGAGCGCTCGTCTTCATCGTAGTCCTCGTAGCTCTCAACGTCCATGAGGAACTCAACTATACCGTCGGCAAGGAACTCCCTGAACAGCTCAAGGTTGTCGCCTGCCTTTTTCTTCGGACCGTATTCAAGCAGATATTCAAGCTCCGGCTGATAGAACATTGGTATGATCTCGTCCGCAAGCTCTTGTGCTGCCTCGTATTCGCCCGAGGGCGTGTCCTCTGTATCCATATCGAAAAGCCTGAACGGGATATCGGTGTAGTAGTTCATGACGTCAAGACCGGACTTGAAGCTCAGCTGATCGTACCCAAGGTCTGTATCACTGCTCCCCGATCCGGAAGAGGTGCGGGACGCGGGCTTATCGTCGTCATCGTCCTTGCTGAACAGCTTGGATCCGAGGAAAATGCCCCCGCCCAAAACTGCCAAAAAAGCAAGTATCAGCAAAACGATCAGCACCTTGGAGCCCTTTTTCTTCTTTCCTGCTGCGGGCTGCTGAACTGGCTGCGGTGCGGGCTGCTGTACGGGCTGCTGGACTGGCTGCGGTGCGATAGGTTGTGGTACGGGCTGCTGTACAGGCTGCTGCACAAGCGGTTGCAATGCATAGCCACAAAAGCTGCAAAACTTGGTGCCCGGCTCGACGGACTTTCCGCATCTTGGACAATTCATAATGATACCTCCCTGAGCTCTCCGGTCAGACCTGGAGAAGGTCGAAAATACAAATATATTATACAGCGCTTTGGCTGCTGTGTCAATCGCTTATATGTGCGGTGTAAACGTCCCGACAGTTATTGTTGAATAAATTGTGCACATTTCCGAATTTTGTGAAAGCTGACTGATAACACTTGATTTATTATGAAAAGGTGGTAAAATATAATTAGCACTCAGAAAGAGAGAGTGCTAAACCGTAACGCAAATCATTATCAGGAGGTAATATATCATGACTATCAAACCCTTACAGGACAGAGTCGTCGTTAAGATGACCGAAGCCGAGGAGACCACAAAGGGCGGCATCATTCTTTCCGGCTCCGCTAAGGAGAAGCCCGAGGTAGCCGAGGTCGTTGAGGTAGGCCCCGGAACATCGGACGTTAAAATGGAGGTAAAGAAGGGCGACAAGGTGCTCATCTCCAAGTATTCCGGCACGAACGTAAAGCTCGACGGCGAAGAGTACATCATCGTTAAAATGGAAGACATTCTTGCTGTTGTCAAGTAAGATAACCTTATCATAGGGGCGGGCATCCTCGCCCGCGGACAAATGCCAGAGCCGCGGGACGCCGAGGACGGCGTCCCCTGCATGAAATACTACAACACATTGATTTAAAGGAGTAATCTATCATGGCTAAGGATATTAAGTACGGCGCAGACGCCAGAAACGCATTACAGGCAGGTATCGACAAGCTCGCTGATACCGTAAGGATAACAATGGGACCCAAGGGCAGAAATGTCGTTCTCGACAAGAAGTTCGGCGCTCCGCTCATCACTAACGACGGCGTTACTATCGCCAAGGACATCGAGCTCGAGGACGCTTTCGAGAACATGGGCGCACAGCTCGTCAAGGAGGTCGCTACCAAGACCAACGACGCTGCCGGCGACGGTACCACAACAGCTACGCTCCTCGCTCAGACTATCGTCCGCGAGGGTATGAAGAACATCGCAGCAGGTGCAAATCCGATGGTGCTCAAGAAGGGTATCGCTAAGGCTGTTGACACTGCTGTAACGAGCATCGTTGCGAACTCCAAGGCTGTTGCAGGCTCTGAGGACATCGCAAGAGTCGGCACTGTTTCCTCCGCTGACGAGAACGTCGGCAAGCTCATCGCTGAGGCTATGGAGAAGGTGACTGCTGACGGCGTTATCACTATCGAGGAGTCCAAGACCGCTGAGACCTACAGCGAGGTAGTTGAGGGTATGCAGTTCGACAGAGGCTACATCTCCCCCTACATGATCACAGACGCTGACAAGATGGAGGCTGTTTACGACGACGCTTACATCCTCATCACCGATAAGAAGATAAGCTCCATCCAGGAGATACT
>JAEEGL015397603.1_pt1 | contig 11822 bp, 3 predicted proteins | sample 9134231 | NCBI WGS metagenome assembly JAEEGL01 (sample SAMN16246548, study PRJNA631951) | gut metagenome | biome: gut microbiome; feature: rumen; material: fiber-attached | host: Bos | place: Iran: Karaj | collected 2018-10 | reverse complement strand
TGAAGACGAAATTTCCAATAACAAGAAGACCGACGAACAACAGAGCGAGGATATTGCGCAGGAGGGTCAGGAGAGGCAGACTGCTGACGAGCAGATTGAGGAAAGAATCTCCGCACTTGAGGAAGCTGTTGCAAGTGGAAGTTCTTCTGATGTTGAGGAAAGTTTCAATGAATTTACTGGAACCACGTATCCAGCAGACAAGGAGGCGTTAGAGGCAAAGGATGCAGAACTTGAAGCAGCTATTGCTGAAAAGGCTGATTCCGCTGACGTTGAGGCTGTTCAGGCCGCAATCGACACCCTTAATGGTGATGGCGAAGGTTCTGTGAAGAAGGCAGCAGAAGATGCAGCAGTTGCAGAGGTTGCAAAGGTTGTTGCTGAGGCGCCAGAGGATTTTGACACCCTCAAGGAGGTTGCCGATTACATTGCAGCAGACAAGACAAAGGCTTCTGAGATTGAGACAAAGCTGAGCGAACACGACGCTGCCGTTGAGGAACTTGGTGCAAAGGACGAGGAACTAACAGCCAAGGATGAAGAGCTTGCCGCAAAGGACGCAGAACTTGAGGCAGCTATTGCTGAAAAGGCTGATGCTTCTGCTGTTGAGGCTCTTGAGGCTACCGTTGCTGAGAAGGCTGACAATGATGCGCTTGAGGCTGAGATTGCACGTGCATTGGCAAAGGAAGGAGAACTCCAGGCTTCTATCGCTGAAAAGGCAACTAACGCAGACCTTACCGCAGAAGTGGAACGTGCACAGGCCGCTGAACAGGAACTTGAGTCAAAAGTTAACACAAAGGCCGATGCAAGCACTGTTGCCGACGAGTTTACTGGCCTTAAAGATAAGGATACGGAGCTTGAGGCAAAAGATGCTGCTCAGGATGAGGAGATTGCAAAGAAGGTCGAGTGGGTTGAGTCAACTCCTGGCAGAAACCATATTGTACTGAAGAATCACGACAACATTCTCGGTACCGCAACTGATGGTACGACCTATAACCTGGCAATGGTTTCAAGGTGGGATGTCGCTGACTTCGGTACCGCACAGCTTCACGCAAACCTTAACTCAAAGGACGGAATCGTCACAATCAACGATGATAAGGCTATTGCGACTGAGGATGTTGTTGATGAGAAGATTGCCGCAATCCAAATCCCAAGTGTAGAAGGTCTTGCTGCTGCAAGTGCATTGACCGCTGAGGAGGAAGCCCGTGTCGCTGCTGATGAAGCTTTGCAAGCTGCTATCGATGCGATTGAGGTTCCTAGTATTGAGGGTCTTGCTGCTGAGAGTGCTGTAACCGCAGAGGCTGAGGCTCGTGTAGCCGCTGACGAGGCTTTACAGGGTGCTATCGATGCAATTGAAATTCCGAGTCTTGATGGTTTAGTTGCTGCAAGCGCATTGACCGCTGAGGAGGAAGCTCGTATCGCTGCTGATGAAGCATTACAGGACGCTATCGACGCAATCGAGGTACCTAGCATTGAGGGTCTTGCTGCTGAGAGTGCTGTAACCGCAGAGGAAGAGGCCCGTGTTGCTGGTGATGAGGCTTTGCAAGAGTCTATCAATGAGGTTGATGCAAAGGTTGAGGCTATCGTTATTCCTGATGTTTCTGGTTTTGCTGTTAAGAGCGAAGTAACTGAGGAGATTAACGCTGAGGCCGCTGCACGTGCTGACGGTGACGCTGCTCTGACTGCTGCTATTGCTGCAATCGTAGTCCCAAGCATTGATGGTCTTGCAAGTGAGGAATATGTTGACGAACAGATTGAGAAGGTTGTTGGCACCGCACCTGAGAACTTTGATACTCTTGAAGAGTTTGCTGATGCACTCGCTGACCTCAAGGTCGTTGATGTTCCAGCACAGCCAGGTGAACATTACACACAGGAAGAAATCGACGCCGCTCAAGAGGGTGACGACGCATACGGTAAAACAACTGACGATTGGAAGGTTGAACCAGTTGAGGAACAATCTCACAATATGACCATTGGTGAATTTGTCGAGACGGTTAACGAGAAGCCACAGATTGAGGCTCTTACAAGAAAGTATGAAGCACTTCTTACTCTCTTGAACCTTTCTGATGCCGATGTTAATAGTGTTATCGTTAACGAAGCACTGGTTGATTCCAACAATGTAGTGTTTGACGAGGGTCCTGTTAACAACATCGTGGTTCCTGAGACAACAAGGTCAAAGACAATCACTGCCGAACTCGACCCAGACACTGACCTTACCCTGACTTCAAGATACGGTGTGACTATTAACAACACAAGCGAGGAACCTACTGACCTGACCGTTACTGCTCCAGCAGTTTCTGGCTACAATGCCGCAACAATCACGTTGAATGACGGTGAGTTTGACACTATTACATTAACAGACGCTTCACTGACTGTTAACACTGGTGCTAGTGTACAGAATGTGGTTATCACACAGGAGACCACAAAGAACCTGACAATCAATGCAATGTTCGCTGAGGGTGTAACTATTACTTCTGAGTCAAGTGCTGCAATCACACTGACAAACAAAAACCCAGAGGGTGAAGAGGTGAGCGTTGTTCTCAATGCTCCTGGTGCTACTGTCACGATGAGTGGTGGAAAGTGGGTGAACGTTGAGGCTGCTGTAAGCTCTGACACCTTGATTATCAACAGCAATGCTCATATCGAGAACCTTACCGTAACACAGGGTAACGTACTTGTGAAGGTTGCTCGTCAGTCTGACATTGAGTCAGTAGTTAAGAACTATACCTTGGCTCCAGGCTCTTCAATCGACTATTTGCATGATGAGATAAGCGCTTCAAACGTTTCTAATCTCGCAACAACTGGTACTCATACATTGGTCGAAGACATTACTAAGAGTGGTCGTTTCGCTCCTGGTATATTCGCATCAGACAATATGGTATGGAATTTGAATGGGCATAACATTACATTTACCAACACACAGGGCTATGCAAACTTCTTGCTCAGAGGTTCCTTACAGTTGGAAATCAACGGTGAAGGAAACGTTGTAAACAGCGCAGGTGACTATGGCTTCTGGGCTGCTGCCGAAGGTGTTAAGGTAGTTGTAAACGGTGGCCATTTCGAAGCCGCAACACATGTACTGTATGCAGAGAAGGGTACAATCGAAGTGAACGGTGGTTCATTCAAACTTACTAACCCAGACGAATGTGATAAGGATGCAAATGGTAACTTCAAGTTCTTGCTGAATTGTAAGGATGAGAATTATACCGCAGGCACAGCAAAAATCATCGTTCGTGGTGGCAAGTTCTACGGTTTCAACCCAGCAGTGACCTACGGAGAGCCTAGCGGCCCTGTAAGTTATGTTGCTCCTGGGTATCATGCTGTTGAGAGCACTGAAGACGGAATGAAGGTTTACACGGTTGTTGCTGACGAATAAGCAATGATTTATAAACATAATTTAAAGGGCGGGATTTTTCCCGCCTTTTTTTGTTTTTCCTGAAAATTTCATGATTTTTGCTGCCTATTTTTCAAGCCATAAAACTATTTATATTTAACCACGAATGTGGTTTGTTAAGTAGATTTTTAACGCTGATATTCTTATCAATTATTGAAATCTATATTTCATAAAAAACTATTTAATTAAATTGTTTTACAAATGGCGAAAAATATCAATCATCTACAACACGTAAAGAGTAGTGTTGTTGAGAATGGGGTGCCTAAGCTCCCAGCACCAAGTGTTTTGGTTGAGGGTGAACTTGCGGTCAACTACGCAGCCGACAAGGAGACAATATCATTGAAGAACAGCAGTGGTGTTGTCGTTACTTTTTCATCCGATAATTATTATTCAGAGAAAAAACTCGGCTCTGGCTTCACTGGAGAGAACAGTGGGGTTACTGTTACACAGGCCATGAACAACACTGAGAAAGTGGTTGCAACGGCCCTTAATGACCTCAACAGCAGGAAGCTGGATGTGTCCGCATACACTGAATCCGTCGGTGACTTTTATACGAAGGAGGAAATTGACGGTGTGCTTGGAAGCGGGTTTACGGTGTCGTCTGTTACGAGCAGCATCACTGATGCATTCAAGGAAAATGAGCTTGTCATCGCAGCAGCCCTTAATGACTTGAATGATAAAAAGCTTGATGCAAGCGCATATACACCCACTGACCTTAGCGACTATGCTACAAAGCAATGGGTCGATGAGGAAAGGCTTGGTTCTGGGTTCACTGGTGAGAACAGCGGAAGGACCGTTACACAGGTAATAGAGGATGATGAACTGGCAATATCAGCCGCATTGAACGACCTGAATGACAGGAAACTTGACATGTCAGCATATACTCCGACAGACCTTTCAAACTATTATGATAAAGACGAAATAGATGATTTTCTTTACGATTTTGGTGAGACTCTCAATGGCAAAGTCAGTTCTATCACAATTAATAACAGTACAAAGACTGCTAGCAACGGAAATGTAAATCTCGGCACAGTTGTCAGTTCAGTGACTGTAAACGGTTCCGCAGTTACGGTAACCAATGGTGTGGCACCAATCAACATTACGGCAACATATGACAGTAACACGAAGAAGATATACCTTAAGAATGGCAATACCACCATGTCTGAGATTGACGCAACCGACTTCATCAAGGACGGAATGGTCAATGATGTAGTGGTGGATGAGCCTATAAGTGGTGAAAACAGCGGAAGTACGTGTCTTATCGTCACGTTCAATACAGATGCTGGCAATGAGGACATTGAAATACCGTTGTCTGAAATGTTCGACTCTGAACTTTACTACACCAAGGAGGAAGTCAACACAATGCTTGGAGACGACTTCATTGACTTCAGCGGTGAGTCGTTCAGTTCCGTGACCGATATTATAAGGGCCGATGAGACCGTAATGGCAGCAGCCCTTAATGACTTGAATGATAGAAAGCTTGATGCGTCGGCGTATACTCCGAGCGAATTCACTGATTTGCTTGATGAGAAACTTGGTTACTGGTTCAGCGGTGATTCGTTGAGCAGTGTCACTGATGTAATCAGGGAAAACGAGATTATCGTTGCGTCCGCATTGAATGACCTTGAATCCAGGAAACTGGATGCAAGCGCATATACTCCTACAGACCTTAGCGACTATGCGACAAAGCAATGGGTCGATGAGGAAAGGCTTGGTTCTGGATTCACTGGTGAAAACAGTGGAAGAACTGTTACAGATGAACTTAATGACCTCAATACCAGGAAGGCTGATAAATCAGATATTATTGATAAGCTCGGAGAGTGGTTCTCTGGTGACAGCACTAATGTAACTGTGACAAGCGTAATCAGAGATGATGAAAGGGCAATAGCAGCCGCATTAAACGACCTTGATGGCAGGAAACTGGATGCAAGCGCATACACCCCTACCGACCTGAGTGGGTATTACACAAAACAGGAAATTGATGAGGACAAGCTCGGTTCTGGCTTCATTGGTGAGAACAGTGGAAAAACCGTGACCCAGGCAATTAATGAAACGGAAATTGTCGTTGCAGCCGCATTGAACGACCTTGATGAAAGGAAACTGGACGCAAGCGCATATACTCCGACAGACCTAAGTGATTATGCAACGAAGGAATGGATTGAGAACGATGTTCTTGGTTCTGGTTTCACTGGCGAATACTCAGGTAAATCCGTTACTGAGGTAATCGAAGAGAATGAACTTATCGTTGCGTCTGCACTAAATGACCTTGATGAAAGAATTATTGAAATCTCTGGAAATACTGGAGTTGGCATCATTGTTTCTGGAGAATACAGTGACGGTACTTTATATCTTGAGAAGAATGATGGTACCTCTATTGAAGTCAGTGGCTTTACAACTGGTGGCGGAGGGGGCGAAGAGAACGTCATTACTGGAATCACCGTCAACGATGTGGCGCAGACACCTTCTAACAAGGTGGTGAACGTTTCGGTACCCACATCGCTTAGTCAGATTACGTCTGCACACAGTCACAGTGAATACACATTAAATACTGCGTTTACCGCCCACACTGGAAACAGTGTGATACACGTTACATCTGAAGATAAGACAACGTGGAGTGGAAAACAGGATGCATTATCGAATGCAAACGTTTTGACTGGTATTACCTCACAGAAGGTTACTAATTGGGATAATGCCTATACAAGCGCCCATAGCCACAGTAATAAGAGCGTGTTGGATGGTATTGACACGACAAAGGTTGGAAATTGGGACAATGCGGCAACAAATGCACATAACCACGATAACAAGGCCGTTCTAGATAGTCTCTCAGCGTCTGTGATTACCAATAGTCACACCCATAGTAATAAGGGGGTTCTTGATAACCTTACACAAGCTGTGATTGACAATAATCACACACATACCAATAAGGCTACTCTTGACACTATTACGACAGCTAAGACAGCACAGTGGGACAATGCAATCAGCGCAGTGTCATTCAATGGTACCGATGCTACCGTGACAGACCATAAGGCAGCAATCACGGCAACGATTCCAACAAGCCTGTCGCAGTTGACTTCGGCACACACGCATGCAATCAGCGAGGTTACGAACCTACAGTCGACGCTAGATGCAAAGGTCAGTGGAATCACAGTTAACAGTGGTAGTAAGGTAACACCTACAAACGGTGTTGCAAACCTTACAATCAACGCTTCAACTGTTGGCGCCCTGGCTACTGGTACGACACTTGACGGTATTGCTGACGGTACTACGAGGAAACTGAGTGACTATGTCACTACTGGTACTGTAAACACGCACAGCGGTACGACCATTCCAAGTGCAACATCTTCACAGATGCACTTACCAGCGGTCACTGCTGCTGACAATGGTAAGATTCTGATGGTTGTAAATGGTGCTTGGGCACTTGTCAATCCTACGACAATCTACACTGGTACTGGTACGCCACAGAGTGGAACGGGTAATGATGGCGACATCTACTTACAGACAAGTTAAATAATAAGCAAATTTTATTAATAATATGAAAGATTGGGAGGATGGAGGAAATGAAATCCCCCCAATTTTAATATAAGATAAGATATAAAAGAATATAGTTATGGCAAAGGATATAGCACTAGCATATCAGGAAGAAAATCAATATTACAAAGATAAAGATACTCTTCACTCAAATACGTTGAATATATTGGATTACATAGGCAAGGCAGGATATGATAATTATGAAGATTACTATTCTGACTTACAAGAATACCTGTTGAAAACTCAAGACTATGAGATTGTTGAACCAGTTGATATCGCAGAAGATGTTTATATGGAAAATATCAATAAACAGAAACCAGCTTTCTTTTATCTTATAAATTCGAGCAACAACTATGCTTTTGTCCCCTTAAACTTTGAAAACGATGAAATATTTGATGAATATGGGATTATACCAGCACATATGACTTACCTTACAAATAATGGCGTTATCATAACGTCAAACGGGGATTTAAGAATTGTGTTAATTACCCCAGAAATTGATATCCCTTTGGGTTATTTCTTATCAAAGTTGGAAAAATTTTTATCCTTATATTTTGATGATGTAAGGGTAGATAACAATGATATACTAATAGATAATAAGAAGGTTTGCGGTAGTGGTTTTATTCGTATGAATTCAATGAATATATATATGTTTCAAATTACCTTTGTTGATAGAAGTGATTTGATTAAGAAAATATGCACAAATTCTGTGAAAGAACCAGGACACATTAATTCAGATGTATTATCGCAATATAAATTAAAAGATGAATTCTTATCATGGCTAAGACTCTAATCATATATCCGTTTGCTGATGGTACTATTGGGCATAGTAAATCAAACACATCAAGTACTGCTGCTAGTTTGGTAAACGAACCAAGCAACAGTACTACTGGTTATTTATCCCATTCATTTACAACTGCGTCAACAACAAATGTTTCAAGCTTTAGAAGCTTGACGCAGGCTTCTGACGTAACGCTTGGCAAGGTAAGAATTAACTCAATTTCGTCAGTTAATCTTTATTTGGCTTTATCAAAAAGTAGTAATGCCACTTTTAATGGTGTAAATATTTTTGGTAGTGTAACTATAAACGGAAACACTTATCAAAGTGCAAGTTATAACCCTACTGGTGCCGTTTCCGCATCATTACAAACACTGTCTATTAACAATGCTAGCGTAAATAGAATTTATTCGTCTTTGGCTGCTGCAAATATACAGATGTCTTTATCTTCAAGTGGTAGATACACTGTTAGCGATAATAAGAGTTCAAGTGGTAATACAAGGTTCTATAATGTAAACGTAACAATTTCTTACGATGATGTGTTTGATTGCGGCGTTCAAGTAGTACCAGGCTATGGTATATCTAACGCAAGCGTATCGGCAGCAGAAGTTGTTGAAGGAGATAGTTGTACGTTCACTGCAACGGTTGAAAACGGGTATCTGTTTGACGGTTGGTATGATAATGCGGACTTTGACGGAGACCCAGTATCAACATCATCCACTTTTGTGATGACTGTTGTTGATAATACAACGCTATATCCTAAAGCAATAAAAGAAGGTGTTGTTCCACCAGAAGAAGACCCTGATAAGGTGTTTTATCCAATAACAATATCTTCTGTTAATGCGAAGACAAGTCCTTCAAAGGGTACAACAAAGGTTGAGAGTGGCACAAGTAGGACAATAACCATAACACCAAAGCACCCAGTGCTGACACTTGCTCTTGACAATGGTGTTGACATTTCATCACAGTTGGTATTGCATGGTAACGCAATACCAAACCCAACAGTTTCAACAGCACCAAATGCAAGTTATGGATTTAACTTAAACTCATCTACTGGTTATTATGTGTCAACAAACGCTAGGCAAGCAAACAGTGCTGCTGTGTGTAGGGTGTCGTTCAATTTGCCTGTAAGATGCCTTGTGACAATACAGTATATCAACTATGCTGAGGCAACATATGACTATGGTATCTTTGGTAATGTTGACACTGCGTTAAGCACTGCATCTACTGCTGATAGTAATGTGAAACTTGCTTGTAGTACAAACGCTTATAATGTTTCAACACCTCAGACATTAACGTATGAGGTATTAAGTGGTAGTCATTATATTGATATAAAATACATAAAAGACAATGCAACTGACAGCAATAATGATAACTTACAGTTTAAGATATTAAGCATTGAACCTATTGATGCTTATGATTTCTACTATACATATGAACTACAAAACATAAGCCAAGAACATTCGTTATCATTTGTTTTTGGTAATGTTCAGTATTTCTTTGTAACATCGCAAACTGATAGCAATGCAAACCTTTATCCTTATGGTCAGACTGTTATGTTTCCTGGGGATGAATATAGGCTGACAATTGTTCCAGAAGACCAAAGTGAGGTGGTTACATTGAAAGACAATGGAACGGATGTTACATCACAGTTGGAGAGGATAAATGTTGAGACCGAAAAGGATGGTCAAACGGTTATCATCGTCAATTATATTTATAGATTGGCAAATGTCCAAGCAGCACATAGTCTTGTTGTTGAAACAACAAAGCAAGTTTTACCACAATCCATAAAATTAAATGGAAATTGGGTTAGGGCTAATTTCTTCTATAAGGCGAACGGAGTGTGGACACAAGTTGGATTGACAGATATATATTCCAATAACGGTGTTAAATGGATTAGAGCCACAAACAGTGTAATAAAGACCAATAATGTTATGTTTATTGGAAATATAAACAATGGAGGATAGATAAGTTATGGCACAAATAACAAGTAGTGTAACATTTATACCAAGTTCATACGATAGTGGTACTTTTTCAACAAGTACTAGTTACCCGACATCAAATGGTTTAGCGGACACTTCGTCAACATCATATGCGAGGTTTACTATGTCAACAACCGCCCAATACTGTATCTACAGCATTGGGGTTTCTGGTATTCCAAGTAATGCTACAATTAACTCTGTTACTTGTTCTGTTAAGGCGGCTGTTAGTAGTACTAGTAATACAACAACAAGGTCAGTACAACTATATGCAGACACGACAGCGAAAGGCTCCGCTTACACACTACCAGCAAGTAGTAGTACAACAACGTTTTCTTTAACTCCTGGTACGTGGACAGCAGCCGAATTACAGAACTGTAAAATAAGGTTTGATGGTCAGAGAAGTGGTAATAATGCTAGATATATAATGTTCTATGGAGCCACATTAACGGTAAACTATACCTATACATCATATAATATTACTTCAACCATTGCAACCGATACTGTCGATTCAATAGACCCCGCTGGTGTCACTGCCGTTGCGAGTGGTGACAGTTATACGTTGGTAATAAACGCCGCCTCGGTAGATGATTTTAAGGTTGAAGATAATGGTGTAAATGTCACAAGCAGTCTTGTAAGACACAATGTTGTACCTAGTACTAATACATTTACAGGAATACCTGTTTCATTCGACAGTGCAAAATCTAGTTATGATTCAATATATACAGGAACAACTAATAATGGTTTGGCCCCATACAATTCATCATCAAGACTCTGTGTTTATGTCACACAAACCGCATATGCAGAAGGAAAACTTGTTTATAATTTTGATTGTAGTTCAATACCTCGAAATGCAACAATTACAAGTGTAAGTTGTCAAGTTGGCGCATCTTGTTATAGTAGTGGACAATATTTCGACACAAAGACTTTACAATTATATTCTGGTAATGTAGCAAAGGGAACGGCAGTTAACAATACGGGTAACGGCTCTACGAGCACAACGCATAACATAAATGGAGGTTCTTGGACAAGGGCTGAATTAGATGATATTAAGATTGTGGAATATGTTGTTAGGGGTAATAATACAACACAAGCATCATTCTCATTCTTTGGTGCAACCCTTACCGTTGAATACACGCTTCCTATTGAAAACCCATATTATTGGACTTATACACTTTCAAATGTGACAACTGCGCACACTATAATTATTTCGGATTCAATTATAGTTCCACCAGACGAAGACCCAGATAAAACATATTATCCAATAACGATATCAAGTATCAATGCGACGACAGACCCTGGAAGGGGAACGACGAGAGTTGAAAGTGGAACAAGTGAGACAATTACAATCTACCCTACAGACCCGTTGGTAACACTGATTACGGATAATGGCGTAGATATAACAAATCAACTAGTACAGCACGGAAGTGCAATTCCCGACCCTACCGTTGCGACAGCGCAAGGTGCAAGTTACGGATTCACACTGAACCCGTCAACGGGTTATTATGTTTCGCAAAATGCTGGAGTCGCATCAAGTGCTGCTGTTTGTAGAGTTAGTTTTAACTTTCCTGTTAGCTGCCTTGTTACAATCCAATACATAAACTATGCTGAGGCCACATATGACTATGGTATTTTCGGTAATATTGACACGGCATTAGTGACATCTTCTACTGCTGATAGTAATGCTTATAAAATTTGTTCACAATCAAGCGATAACACGTCAACGCCACAAACATTAACATATGAAATGCCATCTGGAAGTCATTTTGTGGATATAAAATATAGGAAGGATAGTTATACTGATTCAAACAATGATAACCTTCAATGGAAGATAGCATCGATTGAGCCGCTTGAACCAAATAACTATTATACATATACATTATCGAATATCAATCAGGAGCATTCGTTAATATTCATATTCGGTGATGCGACATATTTCTTTGTTAATTCAAGTACAGCTAATGACAATTGTACGCTTTATCCTAACGGTTCAATGGTACAACTACCAGGTGACACATATAAGTTGACTATTGTACCGAAGGATAGCGCATATACGGCATCCATAACAGATAATAATGTCGATGCAACTAACAACCTTGAGAGGGTGGAAATGGAAGTTACAAAGGATGGCGTTACGACGACGGTGGTAAAT
>JAEEGL014472993.1_pt1 | contig 11822 bp, 10 predicted proteins | sample 9134231 | NCBI WGS metagenome assembly JAEEGL01 (sample SAMN16246548, study PRJNA631951) | gut metagenome | biome: gut microbiome; feature: rumen; material: fiber-attached | host: Bos | place: Iran: Karaj | collected 2018-10 | reverse complement strand
CCAACAAGGACTGATACCGCGCAGGATTAAAAATGAATGCAAATACGGGGCTGATCGTTTCGATCAGCCCCGTATCGTCATATCCGACAGTTATCTGACATATTTCACGATATTGTGAGACGCACCTTTGAACTCGAGATAGTGGCTCTTGTCCTTGTAACCGACACAGACTGCAAGGATAAGATCCTTGTTCTGCCCCATCTCCATGGATCTCTTGAGCTCAGGGCCTTTCGGCCCGTTGAAGCCTCGTCTGATCGAGGAGACGGTGATGCTGCCGAGCCCCATATCTGTAGCCGCCATGACCATCATCCCCGCTGCCAGGCCGACCGTCTCTGAGATGAACGGTTCACCGCTGTAGCCCACGAACATTATCACGGTGGGCGCCTTGTAAAGGGGATTGTAATCAGGGGTGGATGCGCGCATCCTGTTCCATCCACCGCTCGCTATCATCGCTTCCTTAGTGGCATCGGAGAGCGCTGCAATCTTTTCCTTGTCCTGCAGTACGATTATCTCCACGCTCCCGATACGGGGAGCGCGCTCAGCGGCGTAAAGCAGTTTTTTAAGTTCTTCGTCGCTTATCGGTTCCTGCTTGAATGAGCGGTAGCTTTCCCTGCGTTTTATTGCTTCCATTACTTCCATAGTCAGTTCTCCTCTCCTGGGTTTTCTTTATTACCTGAATGCGGACGTCTGGCTCTGCGGCCACCCTGCCCGCCGCTGTTCCTCCTGTCGCGCCTCTTGCCTTCATTTCCTGCGGCCGGTTTCTTTTCCGACGGAAGTTTTACAGTGAAAACACTGCCCGCGCCCGGCGAACTGACGGCGGACACGCTGCCGCCGTGCAGTTCGACTATGCGTTTCACGATAGCGAGGCCGAGACCGCTGCCGTCCTTCTGGTGCGACTCATCCCCCTGATAGAACATCTCGAACATGTGGTCCATCGTTTCCTCGGACATGCCGATGCCGCTGTCAGCAACGGAGACCGATACGCCATCTTTCTCTGACGTGAGGCTGACTTCGATCTTTCCTCCATCCGGCGTATATTTAACGGCGTTACCGACGAGATTGAGCCACACCTGTGACAGAAGATCCGCGTCTCCGCTGTACCGGACCTCCTGCAGATCGGCGCTGACATCGATGTTTTTACTGTTCCACCGCGGCTCCAGCAGGAGTATGGCTGAACGTATCTGCTCATCTAGCGCGAAATCGCTTTTCGTAAGTTTCGCGCCGGCTCCGTCTATTCTGGACAGCCGCAGCATGTCCGACGTGAGCCTTATGAGGCGGTCGCTCTCCCTGCTGATATAACCCGCGTACTCCATGCAATCCTCATGCGAAACGCCGCCTTCCTCCATGAGACGCGCGTATCCGTTTATAATGCTCAGCGGGGTCTTAAGCTCATGCGAAACGTTCGACATGAAGTTCTGGCGGAGATAAGCGTTTCCCTTTAAATCGTCGACCATCATATTGAACCCGTTCTGAAGCATGCCGAACTCCTCGACGTTCTCCTGGCGAAGGCTGACCTGAACGTTGAAATCGCCGGCCGCCACCCGCTTCATCGCGTCGGTAACTTTGCGTATAGGCTGGGTCGTCGACCGTGACACTGATACGACGCTTATGACCATACCTACAATCACGAGCACAAGCAGAAGAATGTCGCGGAAGGCGAAGCCGAACCACATATACTGCGTAGGAGTGCGGAGAAAAATGACTCCGTTCCTGATGAGAGCCGACAGCACAAGTGACAGTATGAGCGTGACTATCATCAGGAGCGAAATGAGTATGTTCGTTCTGGATCTGAGCTTTCTCACTTTCTGATCACCGCCCTGTATCCCAATCCTCTCACGGTCTGGATCTCAAAGCCCGAGAAACACGCGAGTTTTTCCCGTATGCGTTTGATGTGTGTGTCGACCGTCCGCGGATCCGACTCGCTTTCCAGCCCCCAGATGTCGTCCATGAGTTTTTGTCTTGTGAAGATTCGCCCAGGATATGACAGCAGCATATGAAGAAGATTGAATTCCTTCAGGCGAAGCTCCACAGTATCGTCACCGGAGGAAACGGTCAGCGTCTCCGGGTCGATACGGCATCCGCCGGCATCAAGCGCCCCCGCACGGGATATGCCGCAGCGCCGCAGCAGCGCCTCGACGTGCAGAAGCAGCTCGTCGAAGTTCACCGGCTTCGTCATATAGTCGTCAGCTCCGCGTACAAAACCTTCGCGTTTGTCGTCGATACTGTCCTTTGCCGAAAGTATGATAAGCGGCATCCGTATGCCTGCGCTGCGGAGTTCGGTAGTAAGTTCGAATCCGTCCATGACCGGCATCATGATGTCCAGTATCATGAGGTGGATATGGGCTTTTTCCAGCTGTTCCAGCGCCTCAGCACCGTTACCGGCTTCATAGACGCTGTAGCCGGCCCTCGTCATGTGGATCTTCATGAGCCTTCTGAGGTCTTCGTTGTCCTCGACGATAAGAATATTAACCATAGCGGTCAGCTCTCCGTTCCGCGGCCGCTCTCAGCCGCTCTCCCGCATTATACCATACATTTTTTCCGTGCGCTATTGATTAACCTTTCGCGCCGCTGATATAATCAATGCGGATACAACATTATACAGGAGGCAAACTCAATGGATATCATAAAAAACAGCACGGTCGACGCGATACTCGCTCGCCGCAGCGTACGGAAATACACCTCCGAAAAGGTGAGCGAAGCCGAGCTCGACACGCTCCTCCAGTGCGGTCTCTGGGCGCCGTCCGCCCGAAATGCTCAGACTACCATGCTCGTGCTTATCGGACGCGATCTTATCGACGAGCTCGAAAAAGAGTATATGGCGACTCTCGACAAAGCGCCGAAATTCATGGCCGGCGGCTTCACTTACGGCGCGCCCCATCTGATAATAGCCTATGACAAGGACGGAACGCGCTGGTCCGGAGTCAACGCAGCGCTTGCCATAGAGAACGTCACGATAGCCGCTTCAGCACTCGGGCTCGGTTCCGTTCAGCTCGGCATCATCCGCGAGTTCATGCTTTCCGACGCGGGACGCCGCTGGCAGAAGCGGTTCGGCGTGCCCGACGATTATTCGTTCGCTCTCTCCGTAGCCGTCGGACATCAGGACGGCGAGGCTGTGACCCAGCCCAGAAACGAGGCAAATATTATAAAGCTGTGATCATGCGTCACTGCAATAAAGGCGCGGGAGCAAAAAGCTCCCGCGCCTTTGTCATACATGTCGTTTTTATTTGTTGCCGTCTTTCTTTTTGCGGCGGAATATGAAGGTCCGGAAGAGGATCAGCAGCATGATCACCAGGAATGCCACGAGCAATCCCCAGGTTATCCAGGTCCATCTCATGCTGCGGGCAGCGAATCCCATCAGCAGGAGCATCGGTGCGCCGAACAGGACCGCCCAGAGGTTCTGATATATAAGGTTCTTGGCTGCCGGCGTCTTGTAGAACGGATCCACCTCTCGCAGGAGCGTGAATCCCGTGCTGTTCGTTCCTGTCAGCATGCCGTAGAACATGAGGAACTGTTCGTCACGGTATTCCGGGAACAGTTTCTCGGTCACGAACTTGACGTAGAAGAAACTCGCGACGCCGCCGACGATGCAGATGAGAAGGAGCGGAATGATGAATTCCCTGTACTTGAACGCCGAGAGGTTTATCGCCGCGATGGAAGCGACGACCATGATATCGAACATAAGGCCGGAGATCCGGTTCATCATGAAGTTATTTACATATTCGCGGCGCATCAGACCATGCTTCTTGAAAAGCCGCATGAAGGATTTGATGATGAACACGAACAGCATGCCCACGAGGAAGTTGAAGTTCCACAGGAGCGGCTTGACGGTCTGCTCGAGGAAACCGCCCGCTTTGTCGAGTCCGAGCGAAACGACATAACTGAATATATAAGCGAGGATATATGCGAGGAATATGAGTCCGAACTGCACAGTGAGCTTGTCCAGCGATTCGGCAATCGGTATCTCGCCCTTGGAGGTGATCTTCTCAGCGGACAGATCCTCGGCCTCCTCGTTGGTGCCGTCGAGCTTTATCTTGCCTTTGCGCTTCATCATGTTGAGGTATATGACACCGCCGATGCTGGCCGCGATGAATCCCATGGCGGCTACCGACAGTCCGAAGCTCGCGCCGTTTGCAAACGCCGGATAGTCTGTTGCCGTCTGATAGGTGACGCCCCATCCGTAGGCGTTTCCGGGGCCCTGTCCGAATCCCATCGGAAGCAGTATGCCGGCTGCGGCCCAGTTGCCGATCACATAGGACAGGCCGAGAGTAATGCCGAGTCCGAGCACCGCCTGGATAAGATAGGTAGATACGGTAAGGATGCCCGAATTGAATATATCTATCCTGCCTTTTCTGCTGTGCCCCTCGTCTCCGACATTTCTGTATGTCATGGCGACTACGCCGAGACCGAGGCCGTGATAAGTAAGCGATTCGAGCGTTACCGTATCGAACAGCGACGTCCCGAACACTTTCTTGACGATCTCATTGACTATCAGCAGAAGAAATCCTGCAAGGACGGCGCTGGGGATAAGCGACATCCTGAGCGGTTTGATGGTGCGGCGCAGCAGGTTCGCAAACATCATCGCAACGAACAGGACGCTGAGCATGATTATGAAGCTCCAGATCTCAATATTCCAGAAGCTCAGTTCACCGGTCATTTCCGTCTCCTCCGTACAACCTATATTAATTACCAGTTTTGTATGTTATGCCCCGCTCGTGAACTCAATGTGAACCGAAATGCATATTACTGCCGTCATATGAAAAACCGGCCGTTTCCGGCCGGTTTTGATCAGTGCGGGTCGTCCGTCAGCTGTTTCTGGATAGATCTCCGAGAGTCGCGACCATGACCGCCTTTATGGTGTGCATCCTGTTTTCGGCCTCGTCGAACGCGCGGGAGTATTTGGAACGGAAGACCTCGTCCGTGACTTCCATCTCTGCTATCCCGTATTTCTCGTATATCTCTCTGCCCACGCTCGTGCCCAGATCATGGAATGACGGCAGGCAGTGCAGGAATATAACGTTCTCATTTCCGGTACGGCGCACTACGTCCATCGTGACGCGGTACGGGGACAGCTTTTCTATCCGCTCCCCGAACAGTGCCTCCTCGCCCATGGAGACCCAGACGTCAGTATAAAGCACGTCCGCGCCCTCGACGACTGATACGTTCTCCGAGAACTCTATGGACGCTCCCGTCTCTTCGGCGATGGCCTTTGCTTCAGCAACAAGAGTCTCATCAGGCCAGAGTTCTCTGGGCGCGAATGCAGCAAAGCTCATTCCCATCTTAGCGCAGCCGATCATGAGCGAATTGCCCATATTGTTGCGTGCATCTCCAGCATAGACGAGCTTCACTTCATTCAGCGGCTTGTCTACGGACTCCTCTATCGTCATTAGATCCGCCAGTATCTGTGTCGGATGGAACATATCCGTGAGTCCGTTCCACACAGGCACGCCGGAAAACTCGGCGAGCTGCTCGACGACGTTCTGCTCAAAGCCGCGGTACTCGATGCCGTCGTACAGTCTTCCGAGGACGCGTGCTGTGTCTTCGAGCGATTCTTTCTTTCCCATCTGGCTGTTGGACAGAAACGTAGCGTGGCCTCCCTCGTCGTAGCATGCGACTTCAAAGGAGCAACGCGTGCGGGTGGAAGTCTTGTCAAATATGAGCACTATATTCTTCCCGTCGAGAGAGTGGCCTATCTTCCCCGCTTTTTTATCCGCTTTCAGCCTGTGCGCAAGATCGAGCAGGTAGCGGATCTCCTCCGGTGAAAAATCCTTGAGCGTGAGCAGTGAACGCCCTTTCAGATCGACAGCCATAACTATTCCTCCATATTACGTTTGTTGATGATTTCAGATTCTACCGCATAAATATGCAAATTTCAAGTACACGGCAGGTTGTGTGCCCGATGACAACCTTAATACAGTCCGCTCCTATTCGCTATCTTTTTTATCTATCAGTCACACATCATTGTAGAACCGCACATCGTACAGTCCGCTTTGCGCACATCTGTTATAGCAAAACACAACACGGTATGATATAATAATGTTTCTAATGGATTCTATCCGTCGGGAATATATACAGATTAAGCGAAAGGATAACTGCGATGAAAAAGATCCGTGTGGAAGACGCCGTCGGCCAGACCCTGTGTCACGATATGACGGCTATACTGGAAAACGGTTTCAAGGGTGTCAAATTCAAACGCGGCCATGTCATAACCGAGGAGGATATCCCCGCTCTGCTAGACATTGGAAAGTCTCACATCTTTGTATGGGAACCTGAAGCCGACGAAGTACATGAGGACGATGCGGCAATCGCCCTGACTGAGGCAATGTGCGGCAACGGGATACGGTATTCCGGCCCGTCGGAAGGCAAGATGCAGATAAACGCTGCTCATGCCGGTCTCTTTACCGTAAACAGCGCGGCGCTCCTCGCCATAAACTCCGTTCCGGACTACACGGTCGCGACCCGTCCCAAGCTTATCCGCGTCGCAGAGGGAGAAAAGCTCGCAGGCGCGCGCATCGTTCCGCTCGTGACCAAACGTGAGAACGTCGAACGAGCCGTCGCCATAGCGAAGGATAACGCACCGGTACTGGACGTCCTGCCGTTCAAACCTCTCAAATGCGCTGTCGTAATTACCGGCAGCGAGGTATATTACGGCAGGATACAGGACAAGTTCCAGCCGATAATGGAGAAAAAGCTCAGCGGCTACGGTGCACATATACTTGGGTTTACAAAGTGCCCGGACGACATTAATATGATGCTTGACGCGGTAAACGGGTACCTCGAACAGGGTGCGGAGCTCATCCTCATGACCGGCGGCATGTCCGTCGATCCGGACGATCTTACCCCCACGGCCATCCGCAGCACCGGCGCCCGTCTCGTCACACAGGGAGTGCCGATGCAGCCCGGCAACATGCTGACGATGGCCTACCTTGGCAGCACCATGCTCATAGGCGTACCCGGGGCATCCATGCACTCTCCTGTCACCAGCCTCGACGTCTTCCTCCCGCGAATCTTCGCCGGACTGGAAATTAAAACAGAGGACATCGCCGGTTTCGGCGAAGGAGGATTCTGTATGGGTTGCAAAGAGTGCAGATATCCAATCTGTCATTTCGGAATAAAAGAGGCGTTTTGATCATGCAGAAATTCGTAAGTGACGCTCAGGCGCGCGAACTGCTCCTTTCTGTTCCTGTCTCGCCTGAAACGGAGACCATACCTCTCGTTGAAAGCTTCGGCCGCGTACTGGCGGAGGATATATATGCACGTTTAATGGTACCGCCGTTCCTGCGCAGTCCTTTCGATGGGTACGCAATCCGCGGAGAGGATACGGCAAACGCATCCAAAGAACACCCCGTCACTCTCCGTATAACCGAAGAGCTACCTGCCGGCAAGGCACCCGAGTTCCCAGTAACGCCGGGGACTGCGGCAAAAATACTGACCGGTGCTCCGATCCCTGATGGTGCAAATGCCACTGTCAAATACGAACTCACCAGTTTTACCGATAAGGAAGTCACTATCTCAGCGCCGGTAAAACCAGGCAGCAACCTTGTCCCGGCGGGCGAAGACGTCCGGATAGGCGATCTTGTGGCGGCACAGGGTGATGTTATCACCGGCTCCGTCATGGGAGAACTGGCAAGTCAGGGCATTTGTGAAGTCAGCGTATTTAAGACCCCGGTGATCGCGATCCTCAACACGGGCTCAGAACTCGTCGACATTGGCGAACCTCTTTCCCCTGCCAAAATCTACAACAGCAATTACTACACGCTCTCCGGGTATCTTCAGGCACTCGGCACAAAGCCGGTCTTCGGCGGAACGGTCGAAGACGAGCCGGAGGCGATCTCAAAACGCATCGGAGAGTTGCTTGAGAACTGCGACATGGTCATTACCACCGGCGGAGCGTCTGTCGGAGATTACGACTGGGCTGTAACTGCGTCTGAGATGATGGGCGCCGAGGTCCTTTTCTGGAAAACGGCCATGAAGCCTGGCGGTTCAATGCTCGCCTCCCGAAAGGGCGAAAAAGTGATCCTCGGACTGTCCGGAAGCCCCGGCGCTGCAATCCTCGGACTTCTTGTCGTCGGCCAGCCGTATATCCGCCGTCTCTGCGGACGCTCGGACTACGAACTGAGGACGCTTGAAGTCGCCATGAAAGAACCGTTCACAAAGACGTCGGAAAAATCCCGCTTCATTCGGGGCCGGCTCGTCACTGAAAACGGAAAGGCGTATTTCTCACAGATCGAGGGAGACGCCAACGGCATAATCTCCTCCTTCGCAAGGACAGAACTGATCGGAGTGATACCGGTCGAAGAACAGCCGGCACAGGCCGGACAGATAATTAAGGCTTACGTTATATGATCGACAGCTTTGGAAGAAACATAACCTATATGCGGATATCCGTCACCGATCTCTGTAATCTCAGATGCAAATATTGTATGCCTGAGACCGGTATCGAGAAGCGCCCACACCGGGACATCATCTCGGTCGAAGAGATCGGAGAGATCGCACGTGCGGCAGCCAAATGCGGCATCAAAAAAATAAGGCTCACCGGCGGTGAGCCGCTCGTCAGACGGGGAATTGTAGACATATGCAGGCTCGTATCCTCTGTCGAGGGGATCGAGGAACTGTGTATAACCACGAACGGCATCCTTCTTCCGAAATATGCAGAAGCTCTCCGGAACGCCGGCGTAAACCGTGTGAATTTCAGTCTTGATACGCTCGACCCGGATAAATACGCCAGTATAACCCGCATCGGGTCACTCCGGGATGCACTGGCCGGCCTGGACGCCGCAGTGGATTCCGGATTCACGCCTATAAAGATAAATGCCGTCCTTATGGGCGGAGTCAACGATGACGAGATCCGCCGTTTTGCCGAGCTGACCCGCGACAGGGACATCCATGTCCGGTATATAGAGCTCATGCCCATGGGGTCTTGTGTCGAGTGGTCATCCGAACACTATCTTCCCGGCACTTCGGTCCTTGAAGCTCTGCCCGAACTGGAAGACGCCGGAGTCGAGGGCGTTGCGCAGCGCTACCGTCTGCCCGGATATACCGGAACGATAGGCATCATCACGCCCGTCAGTTCCCATTTCTGCAAGTACTGCAATCGGATACGTGTAACGGCCGACGGCAAACTCAAAGCCTGCCTTCACTCCGCGCCGGAGACGAATCTGCGCGGTCTGTCCGGCAAAGATCTTGAGGATACGCTCCGCGCCGCGATCATGGCCAAGCCACTGACCCATTCCATGGACGGAGGGGCATTCAGCGAGACTGCCCGCAATATGAACGAGATCGGCGGCTGAATCACATCTGAACACCTTCACAGAATATCAAAGCGCCCGACGGAAGTCGGGCGCTTTACTGTATCTTGTCAGGGTGTTGGGCGATCAGAATCCAAGCTTCTCCCCCACCAGTATAACCTTGATCCGTCCTGTCGGACAGCAGTGGCGTGTCGTCACTATCTGTGAGCAGATGCAGTACTGCTCCGTTGTGCAGTCGGCACATGTGCCTGTCACCGCGCACGGCGTGCATCCTTCGGGGAATACCCGGCCAGAAAACCGAGCCATGTTGACAGGCGCCGCTATGCCGCGGGCTCTGGCAAGCGCGTCCTCCGCCGTCTTGACTACCTTGTTCATTCCCAGTATCACTATGACGTTCCTGGGACCGTAGCATAGCGCAGCGACCCTGTTGCCTGTGCGGTCTATGTTGACGAGCTGCCCGTCCTCGCTGGCTCCGTTGCTGCTCATGAGATACGTGTCGCAGGTGGTGGCCTTACGTGTGATCTCCACGAACTCGGCTCTGTCCTTTCCGTCCTCCTGGTCGAGGCGCTTATACCCGTTCTTTCGGATATAGTCTACGAGTCCGATCTCCCTTATCGTCTCCGAACCGGCCCAGGAGACAACGTCGTCCTTAGGGATCAGCTCCACCGCCTTCTCCAGCGCTTCCTGTGCCGTAGCGCAGTAGTACGCCTCGAAATGGCGTCTCCTGAACGCCTCTGCGACCCTTGGGCCGAGCTTGTCGCTGCGTTTTTCAAATGCGGTATCTCTCTCCATAAGTGCGTCTCCTTTCCGTCCTGGTCATTCAAGTTCGAATGCTCCGGTATACAGCTGATAGTACCTTCCGTGCTGCGCGATCAGCGTATCATGGCTGCCGCGCTCGATTATCCTGCCCTGCTCGAGGACCATGATGACGTCAGAGTTCTGGACAGTAGACAGCCTGTGAGCGATGACGAATACGGTGCGGCCGTGCATCAGACTGTCCATGCCGCGCTGTACTATGCGTTCGGTACGCGTATCTATGCTGCTCGTCGCCTCGTCAAGTATCATGACGGGAGGATCCGCCACCGCGCACCGAGCTATGGCGATCAGCTGGCGCTGCCCCTGAGACAGGCCTGATCCGTCTCCTGACAGGACCGTGTCATAACCCTTCGGGAGCCTGCGGATAAACCCGTGGGCGTTAGCGAGCTTCGCCGCCGCTATGACCTCCTCGTCAGTAGCGTCAAGGCGGCCGTAGCGGATGTTTTCCATAACCGTTCCGGTGAAAAGATTGACGTCCTGAAGAACTATACCGAGCGAACGGCGGAGATCGCTCTTGCATATCTCGGATATGTCTATCCCGTCGTAGGTTATGCTGCCGGCGGAGATGTCGTAGAACCTGTTTATCAGGTTCGTAATCGTCGTCTTGCCCGCTCCGGTGGAACCCACGAATGCGACTTTCTGGCCCGGCTCTGCATACAGCGAGATGTCCCGGAGCACCGGTTTGTCAGGCACGTATGAGAAGTCGACGTCCTTGATCACTATGCTGCCGCGGAGCTCCGTATACTCAGGGCCGCCATCCGTCATGCGTTTCCATGCCCATGTTCCGGTGCGTTCATCGCACTCGGTCAGGACGCCGTCATCGTTTCTGACGTTGACCAGTGTGACCTTGCCGTCATCCTGTTCGGGCTGTTCATCCATGAGATCGAAGATGCGTTCCGCGCCGGCAAGCGCCACCGCCACGGCGGACACCTGCTGCGAGACCTGGTTGATCGGCATGGAGAAGCTGCGGGAAAGCTGCAGGAACGACACTAGTCCGCCCAGTGTGAGCCCGCCCGTTCCGGCCAGCGCCATAGCGCCGCCGGCTATAGCGAGGACCACGTACTGGAGGTTGCCTGCGCTCATCATTACCGGCATCGTGATATTCGAGAACGAGAACGCTTTGAATGAGTTGTAGCGGAGCTCATCGTTCAGTTCGTCGAACTGTTCCTTGGATATATCCTCGCGGCAGAAGACCTTTACTACCTTCTGGCCGTTGATCATCTCCTCGATGAAACCGTTGACCGCTCCGAGCGACCGCTGCTGCTTTATGAAGTACTTGGCGCTGTTGCTGCCGATCTTTCCTGTCATGAACAGCATGTAGGCCATAAACAGAAGCACGATCAGCGTGAGCAGCGGGCTGCGGTATATCATACAGCCCAGAACGACAACGACTGTAATAGCCGAGGAACAGAGCTGCGGTATGGTCTGGGAGATGAACTGACGGAGAGTATCCGTATCGTTCGTGTAATGGCTCATTATGTCGCCGTGGGAATTGGAATCAAAGTAGCGCAGCGGGAACCTCTGCATTTTGCTGAACATCTGGTCGCGTACATCGCGCAGGACGCCCTGGGAGACTTTGATCATCAGTCTCTGCATCAGGAAGTTTGAGAGTATGCCTGACAGATAGATGCACGCCATTATGGAGATCGCGCGCAGAAGTCCGGTAAACACCGGAGAAGCTGTGAGCAGGAGCGGTTCGATATAATCGTCGATGAGTATCTGGAGGAACATGGAGCCTGCGGCTCCCGCGGCTGCGTTAAT
>JAEEGL013387254.1_pt1 | contig 11822 bp, 9 predicted proteins | sample 9134231 | NCBI WGS metagenome assembly JAEEGL01 (sample SAMN16246548, study PRJNA631951) | gut metagenome | biome: gut microbiome; feature: rumen; material: fiber-attached | host: Bos | place: Iran: Karaj | collected 2018-10 | reverse complement strand
CATAATGAGAGCCCTGTAAGGGCGATCAGAGTACAGCCTGGGGTGAGCCCGAAGGGCGTAACCCCAGGTCATGCAATTCCCAAATCAGCACGCTGAAAGTGTGCAAGGCATTTATTCTCATTATTCGTGTCCACAACAATAGCTTTTAGACGTTATTCAGCCTTGAGGGCAAAAGTCTGAAACACAGATAAATGCATTTTCTACTATAAGCTATAAGCTTAATTCATATCCACATTTCCAACAAAAAAAGCCCGCTTTTGGCGGGCTGTGATGTGGCTTGGAATGGTTGTGTATTATGCACAGTGACCGGATATACAGGGCTTGCCGCCGCAATCTGTGTCGGCAGTGCATGTACCATCGGGGGCATTGGCACATTTTCCTGCGTTGCATTTGATTCCGGCACCGCAGTCGCTGTCTGCGGTACAGGAACTGTTCGGCGCAGTAGCGCATTTGCCATTATTGCATTTGACACCGGCACCGCAGTCTTCATTTTTATAGCAGATACCGCCGCCGTTTGCGCATTTGCCTGCATTGCATGCGATTCCCGTTCCGCAGTCACTGCTGGCAGAACACTGGCCATCCGGAGCTGTTGCACATTTGCCTGTGTTGCAGGCTACTCCCGGTCCACAGTCGGCGTTTGAAATACAGAAGCTGTTTGGCGCATTGGCACACATTCCGGCAACGCAGTGTACGCCGCCGCCGCAGTCGGTATCTGCAAGACAGGAACCATCGTATGCAGATGCTGAAAGGGGGAATAGTGCCAGGAAGGCAAAAACAAAGAATGAATTGATTATCTTGATATTCATTTTATCGCTCCCGTTATTTTTTCATTGTGTCAATGTGTTTTTCGCTTGTGTTTGCAATATTGCTGTTGCGCTGACTGGATTTCATGTGCTGCATCGTATGAACGACGCTGCATTGTCAGCATTATGTAATTCCCGTACCAAATCTGTTTTGTTTTTAAACCTGCGCTAAGACATTGATATTTCGCGTTCATCAGCTAGCATCAATTCATTGACCGGAACTCTATCATCATATTTATATTCGATAGAAAGGGAATGAATCATCAGAATGCAAAAGACCGGTCAAAGACCGGTCTTCAGGTGTTTGTTACTTGCACTTCAGCCCATCATCTGAACAGCCGTTTTGACATTGCTGTACACCTTGACCATATGAATATTTATAATCTCCATCGCTGGTTTGGGTACATGGCAACAGAAGCGATGATGTAAAGCTTTGAGTGGGATCCAGACCATAAAAACAGATAGTTTTATGGTCCTTACTCTCAGCTTCATTACATGAATTATCGTAGAAACAGTTCGTACCATCTTCTTTGCATTTGCCCGAAACACACGCATTGGATTCGTTATAGGTGTATGTAGTGCCGTTGCAGGTCGCAATATAACCTTTACCATCGACATCAATACAGGATTTTGATCCGTTTTCACTGCATGTGCCGTATTGCTTGTCTGGTTCAACACAGTCACTATAGTCTGCATTGCAGATCTTGCCTTTGCATTTACCAATTGCAGTGCTTACATCCAGTTTCAGTTTTCCATTTTTGCAGGTTGAAAGTACGGCTGATTTCATCGCCTTATAAGTGCTGAGCATGCAGATTGTCTGTCCCTCAAGTGCAGAATCACAGGGAAGATCATTAATTTCGCAGCCGGTTTTGTTTGCATCACACGTTGTCCAGCAATAATCCATCACCGTCGATACGTAGTTCTTACCATTACATGTTGCGAGTGTATCAATACCCTCTTTGGTGAAGCATTTGGTGTTGTCGGTTTCCGCTTCGGTACATGCGTCAAATGTTGCTGCAATGCCTTTGCGCTCTGGGCGAGTTCCCGGATTATTTCCAGTTCCCGGATTATTTCCAGTTCCCGGATTATTTCCAGTTCCCGGATTATTTCCAGTTCCCGGATTTGTCCCTGTATTGGAAGTTTCACCAACAACCTCTCCGGAAACGCATGTGGCATTATCATATTTTTGACCGGTGGCATCTACGCGCGTTATCTTAACATTCGAATTTGAGCATACGCCGCACTCACTGTCGGTGTTGCAGGATGCTCCCATTGCGCATCGGTATGATTTCCATTTGCCCTTGATGTCATCGCCGGCAATCGTGAGAACATTATTGCCGCTTTCGTCACTCAAATCCAAAGCGATAGTCTTGTCAGTGTTATCAATATTGAGTATTGTGCTGAATGATGTATCCATAATGATGCCATCGGCGAGTGCTGCTGCTGCATCTTCACCCTTGATGCCTTCCGGAATCAGTTTCGTAAACAGCTCAGCTACAGACTGGTTACCGAGTCCATCACTAAAATCTTCGCTGTAGCAATACTGCATATAGCCAGTATCACGTCCTGCCGGAGATGTAACATCCTGGCATTGTTTTCTTTGGACGAACGTCAGCGAAAACAGATTCGACTTATCTGCATTGCTCATGCTGCGAAGAATGAAGTGTGCGAAGAACTTTCGGTGGGCTTCATACCTGGCTTCGTCTTCTATCCTGCCATAGGCTCCGGCCAAAAAGCTCTTGAGTGCAGTCGTGACGGCTTTTGCTGTTGCATGGCTGAAATGTGTCGGTTTGAGATAGACTTTTCCTCCCTCCAGTCTTGGTTCAACACTCGTCGGATCTTCGGGGTGTGCAAATAGATATTGCTGGATATTGACCAACTCCTGGCTGTTTGACATCAGCCCGGCCAGATTGGCAGTGGCGTTGTTGATGTATATGACCTGATCAATGAGGAATTTGTCTATTTCAGCATCATCCTCTGTGGCGATCAGGTGTCCGGCAATTTCGCGGAGCATTTTGTAATAAGTTTCTGATTTGGATTGGCTGCTGTCTGCGCCTTCAACTGTCAGCTGCATCCCATCCGGGCAATGATCCGTTTTATTATTCATACATTCAGCAATGGATGCATAAAAGAGCGATGCCACCATGGCATCGGCACATTTGTTTTCACATTCGGCTATTTCTGCGCATTTACCTCTGCTCGCATCTTTCACGCAGGCATCTAAGCTATTTACATAACTATTTACGAGAGCTTTTTCATTATTTCCTTCTGATAGTAGCTTCTTGAGATGATCAGATGATAATAAGGATACAATCTTTTCGAGTTCAACAAAATCTTGGTTACTTGCCTTTGTTTGTATGCTGCGCAGACCTGCGACCTGTCGCAGGATGGGGAACAGGTGTGATGAAAGCAGATAACCGAAATATCTGTTGTCAACTCTGACGGGATCGCATTCTGCATTGATGTCAGTATTCAACGAAACTGCGGAGCAGGTTGCGTAGCCGCTGCTCTGAGTACATCCGACGCCTTTATCGCAGATGTCTGCACCGCATGCGCAGTAAAAGTCACTGTCATTTTGGGGATTGGCAGCAGAATATTGATATGTACTCCTATAAACGTTGACGATGTTCATGCCGGAGGATATGTCAAGCGGTTTTTTCTCATAATCGAAGTAAGCTTCAGGGCTATTGAGCGTCTGCCTGACTTGTTCCACCTGAGCAGAGGTGAGCGGTATACCCCCCGTCATGAGGCAGCGCGTATCCGGCGTCAGTACATCCGAAACTTCTTCATTGGAAATATCCGTATCGCAGCCCAGCGTGCCGCACATCGCTGCAGCCATCAGTAAGAATGCTAATTTTTTCATATTATATATACTCCTGGGAAGCGAGTCTGTTATTGTGCGATTAATACGCCGTTGATGCATGTCGTGCCGTTATTCTGGCAGTCACCGCATTCAGAAGAATAGATGAGCGTATGTTCCAGATAGGATTTACATGAGTTTCCCGATGGGCATTGGGTGATTTCGCCCCAATTGGCACCATCGCATTCGACGTAGTAGCCGGAACTTCCATTCCCATCGACGCGATCAACGCAGATGCGCTGTCCCTGAAGTGTGCAGGTCAGTTCCGGTAAATCCGTATTCGCCTGGCCAAGACACTCATAAGTTTTGTTGCTCTGATTGTATTTGCATGTGACATCTTTTTCACACGGTGTCGTACCACATGTGCAAATTTTAGTTACCTTATTAAATGACCCGCCCGTCAGTCCGCACGAATCTTCTATGGAGAAAACCCCGACTTCATCGGTGGGAATATCGGTATCGCATCCGGTGAACAGAATGCCCAGCGCACAGAGTACGCCCAATGATATTTTTTTCATAAAAGTCTCCCTCTGTCCCGATGCTTAGAATGTCATGCCGAATGCAATGCTCGTGGGTGAAACATTGAACGAAACGGATTCATCGGCTGCGCCATCGTTGTCGAGGTCGATGTGAGTATAGCGGTAGCCCGCAATACTGGTCAGTACCGTGCCGCCGATGGTCATGGCAAGTCCGGCACCCAGCAGCGTCCAGCCGGCAACATAGGGTTTCGTCACTTCAAAACCAGACTTTTCTTTCGTCGTTTCGCCGCTTTTCTCAATTTTATCGGATTTTACGGTCATCACTGAACCGGCAATAGTCAGACCAACACCGGCAGCCATGATACCGACACCACTCCACATCGCAGCGCCCCAGTGACGTTTGGACTCTTCTTTCAGATATTGCTCATGAATGGCATTTTCTTTGGCACTCTCTTGATCGGCTGCATAATTGGCTTTCATCTCATTGCATTCTTTCAACTCTACGGCCATTTTGGTCATTCTGCCCTGAAGATCCGAAAGCTGTTTCTTGTAGGGAAGCTCGTTTTCGGCACGGCGCATCCAGATGCGTTCGGCAAGAGCCTGGGGTACCGGGTATTCCAGAATGAATTCGGTCGCACGCTTGGCGAATTTGTCACTCTCTTCCTCATTGCCGGATTTGCGGTAAATTTCACTCATCGTGTAATTCACAACTGGCGAACGATTGCATATAACAATAAGCTGTTTGCCATACTGCAGCGCTTCCTCATAATTTCCCTGATCGTAAGCTTTCGCCATTTGAGCACTCAGATTGTTCCATTCTTCGTCATTCATGGTGGAACAATCAGCAAAGGCATTGGATGCTGTCAGGCCGATAAATGCGGAAAGGGAAAGGGTTGAGAGTAATTTCAAATAAACGTTCATTTGTGTGACTATCCTTTTGAGGAATGTTGTTGGTTAGCGTTAAAAATAAGACGAAATTCTTTATGAATGACTCGCCATGCACAGGAGATTCTGTATCCGGCACAGACAAAAACAGGCGCTTCTTAGATAAACGTGGATGAAAAATCAAATTTTATTCAGATTTTTCATTCAATTGTGTGTAAAATAAATATTTTGTTAACATTGGTGATGCAAAAGATTTTTTACTGCAACATTTTTATTTTGTGTCGTTATCATGTTTATTTTGTGTCGTTATCATGCGGGCTGCGCAGAGGATTGTCAGAGCGGCAACATGATGGTGCCTGATGGATGCCTGAGGGGAAAAACGATGGACAATGCACCCATGGATTCGGTTGTTTTTTTTACCCACAGCTATTGGCTGTGGAGGGGATATCCTCTTCACCTCATCCCTGCAGCCCCAGAAGCATCGCAGAAAAAGCCTTAATCCCTTCCCCCTCCATCGGATGATTCGTCTTTCGGAGCAAATGCGGAAGCCTTCATGTAGAGCTTCCGGACGGCATCGACATGTTCCTGCGATGTAAAATCGAGATTGTCAAAATCGTGCAGCGGCTCCAGCTTTTGCTTCTCGCTCGTATCACTGGTCTTGGGGCGGTTCGACCAATAGGTGTTGATCTTTTCGGTCAATGCAGCCATTTCTTCTTCGGTCATGCGTAGGGTTCCTCTCACATAATGATAATATTGGTAAGTGTGTCCAGAATGGCTGCGATTTCCCTCGCATCGTTTATTGCAATCTGCTGTACGCCGTAATTTCCGGTGTCGCCGTTTCTGTTGCTGTTCAACTCAAAGGGATCGTATGTGCGCTGGATGGAAAAATACATTTTGTCTTTCCAGTACCGGAAATAGACAAGGCCCGTGCAGGTGTTGGAAAGTTGTTCCAGTTTGCTGAAAAGATCCGGAAGATCGATATCATTCAGCGTAACATAATAGCTCTTGTCTGTTTTGATGTCATTGTCATACGACGGATGGAACGAGAACTTCTTCAGAAGATCCGCATGCGTTTTCGTAATAAAACCAAAAGCTCTCATTTGTTCGAGTTCCATGCGGCTCGGAACCGTGAATCTCGTCTGAATCGCAAAGGGGTGCTGAATAATCCGGGGAACTGTGATTTCCAGAAGCTGACCATGAAATATCTGTTCGCTGTTGATGTTATTCAGTGAGACATCGTAATACTTAAATGCGGATTGTGCATAAATACCATCAAATGCGTCAGATATGATGCCATTTTGCCAGGAATTCTTCGCAACACCGAAATTTCTCAGATGGTAAGCATCATCACTGTCGGTCAGCTGGATGTCATGCCGGTAGTGTGTCGCGTTGAAATAGGATCTGAGAACATCCAGAACGATCCTGGATTTGAACAGCTCTTTTTGTTTTGAACCGTTTTTTTTGTGTATGATGATCGCCACAATAATGAACGCGACGGCCATGAAGAAGTGGTCGGTTGCGATGAATATGATGGCGAGTGGTATGGCGATTAGCCAGGAAATACCGGTGATAACTGATGCCGAGCTGATTTCTGATTCAACGGATGTTGGATCTGCAAGGGGTTTAATTCTATTGGGCTGACGTCGTCTGGCGACGGAGGAGGTATCGGAGGTTTGTGTACCGGACGACAGCCACTCGGAATCCGACGATTCAAACTTCTTGTCATCATCATCAAACCATTCCGACATCAGTTCAATGCTGTCGGAATTATCATCCTCCTCATGGTCGGATACGGGAGAATTGGTTTCCAGCGATTTGAGATATTCGCGGTTATCGTTGATGAGTTTTTTGAGGTGTTCCAGCTTCTGGGTTCTCACCGTTGCAAAGGGCAGTTCGCTTGCAGCTGCAGAACTATTGTTCTGCGCAGCCGCAGACATAAAGCGCTCCAAATCGCGGTTTTTGCTTACTTTTGGTGCGGCCTGCGGCTGGCTTGTTCCGGATTTTGCCGGTGCTGGCTGCGGCGCAGCTGGCTTTGTCTGAGCTGCCTGACTTACAGGTCGGGTCGCAGTGGATTTCGGGCTGTTCCCTGCTATCGGCGTCAGCGTCGGTTGTGTGCGGTCAGTCTGTTCCTCGCTCTGAGGTTTCGCAGATGCGCTCTCGCTCGCATGGATGACCGGCTCGCGTTGTATGTAACTGTCTGCCGCAGAAGTGTTCGGGTTTTCCCGGTATTTCTTTTCGAAATCATCCCACTTTTCACTCTGTTCAAATGAGCTTCCGGCCAATGATTCCGGCTCATTTTCGGCTTCATCCAGCTTTGAGCTGAATTTCTTTTCAAAATCGTCATCATCCCATTTGGCTGCCTGGTATGACTTCGACTCAGGCACTTTGTCGCTCAGTCTATGCGCAGAGTCGGCCAACGGCTCCGGTTCACTGACTGCTGCATCGAGTTTTGCCTGGAATTTCTCTGAGAAATCATCCACTCCGGCGGCTTTGCTGCTCAGTGCGTATGACTCCGGTTCACTGACTGCCGCATCAAATTTAGCCTGAAATCTCTTTTCGAAATCGTCGTCATTCCATGCGGCAGCTTTGCTGTCCGCAACTTTGCTGCCCAATTCAGGTTCACTGACGGCAGCTTCGAATTTAGCCTGAAATCTCTTTTCGAAATCGTCGTCATTCCATGCGGCAGCTTTGCTGTCCGCAGCTTTGCTGCTCAGTTCGGGTTCACTGACGGCAGCTTCGAATTTAGCCTGAAATCTCTTTTCGAAATCGTCGTCATTCCACGCGGCAGTTTTGCTCCCTGACGCGTAGGGTTCCGGTTCATTCGCCGGGCCGGCATTCAGATAATCCGCTGTCGAATCGTCTGCATTCCACCGCTGGTCAAGTGCAGCGAACTTATCGTCAAAAGAATCTGAGGATAAATCAAAATCTATATTTCGCGCCATGATCATTACTCATTCAGGGGGCAGCTCAATGCGGCACAATTTGGGAATTCGGTTTTATGCGCATGGAGATGAAAATGCAATGATGTTGGAGGCTATTATTTGCGCGGCCTTGTGGGGCTGCGCCCACTACGGCCTGCGCGCGCCGGCTATCGGGCTTTGCCCAATACGCGGCGCTTTCTTACGGTTTTGCAGACCCCATTTGCCCATCTCTGCTATTTTTGCTATGTTTACCGAAGCTTATTTTTCCACCGTAGTGAACGTTTTGCGGGAGGAATGAGATGTCTTATGCTTCGCAGATAGCCAGGAGAATTGCTTCTTTGCAAAAAAAAGGGTCTTCTCCTTTTGAACGCCGAAAATCCCCGTTCGATCGAAAAAGAACGATGCCGGGTTCAAATACTGATGCCAGCGAAAATATCGCCAGACAGGACGATCCAATTGGATCCTGCAAGGTTACATGCAGTGCACTCAATGTTCGCAGCGGCGCGGGTTCCGGTTATCCCCGCATCGGCGGGCTGACCAATGGCAAAAGTGTCCAGGTGTATGCAGTCGAAGGCGACTGGCTGAAAATCAAGTATGGAACCGGCTTTGGCTGGGTTGCTAAAAAATATACCGATTTTAAGGGCTCATCCCTCCCGGCCGGTGCATTGTTCGAGGTCATCGTGACGGGCAGTGTCAAGGTACGCACCGGGCCGGGAAAGGATAACAATAGTATTGGTACGCTCCATAAAGGCGACAGAGTCGTCGTTTATGAAGTACAGGGTGACTGGTATCGGATCGAGTACAATGGACAGGTCGGATGGTTCCATGGGTCCTACAGCGAGGTCGTTCCCGGATCGGAAACCGGAGAACAACCGCCGGGGCCGGGACCAGGGCCTGGCGGCAACGATGATGATAAAGTTGCTGCCGCAGGGAAGGATGCCGAGGCGTATGCTCGTTATCTGATGGGATTGGGCTGGAAATATACGTACAACAGCGAGGAAAGATGGAAGGACGGCTATTACGACTGTTCGTCGTTCTGCTGTCGCTGCTGGGCTCATGCCGGATACGATTTTGGCCATTCTGCATCCTATTCAATGGCCAAGAAATGTGATGAAGCTTCTGCGACGGTCGCCTCTCTCAATGATGTCATTCCGGGGGATTTGCTGTTTTTCAGCCTGAGTTCCAACTCCCATTACAAAGGAATTTCGCATGTCGCCATTGCTTCCAACAGCAAGGAAATGGTCGATCCGGGAACGAAGAGCATTGCCATTGTCGATCCCAAAAGTAGTTATTACGATGGCAAACTCGTCTCGATTGGCCGCCCCGGCAAGATGATGTAATCGTTGTTGGCAGAGAGACGTTCCACGGAACGTCTGTACACAATATAATCAGATACGCCCCGGTGGGGCGTCACACCTGATAATGATACGGGAGGAATGGGATGAGTTATGCATCGATGAGTGCCAGAAAAATCGCATCGCGGCAAAAAGGATCCTCCTCCTTTGAACGCAGAAAATACCCGCTCGAACGCAAAAGAACGATGTCGGGGGCAAATACTGACGCCAATGAAAATATCGCCAGACAGGACGATCCAATTGGATCCTGCAAGGTTACATGCAGTGCGCTCAATGTTCGCAGCGGCGCGGGTTCCGGTTATGCCCGTATTGGCGGACTGACCGGCGGCAAGAGTGTTCAGGTGTATGCGGTCGAAGGCGACTGGCTGAAAATTGCGTATGGAACGGGCTTTGGCTGGATCGCACGCAAATACACTGACTTTAAGGAAAAGCCGTTGTTTGATGTCACGATTACCGGCGATGTCAATGTCCGCACGGGACCGGGAAAAGAGAATCAGGGGCTCGGCGTGCTTTATCCGGGCGAGCAGTATTCTGTCTATGAAGAAAAGGATGGCTGGTACCGCATCGAATATAAAGGTCAGGTCGGATGGTTTCATGGATCCTACTGTACCGTGAATGGTGAAAATCCCGGCCCCGGCGGTAATGATGACAAAGTCGTTGCGGCAGGCAAAAAAGCCGAACAGGCGGCTCGTGCGCTGATGCAGCAAAGCAAGACCGAAGGCTGGGTGTATAATCAGAGCAAGCGGAAAGAAAATGGCTATTACGATTGTTCGTCATTCTGCTGTCGTGCCTGGAAAGCAGCAGGATATGACTTCAATTGGGCAAATTCCGGATCCATGGGGAAGAAATGTGACGATGCATCCGCTTCGTTCAGCGCAAATACAAAAGCCATTGCCGGCGATCTGCTCTTCTTTGCCCTTAAAGCCACCGACAACTACAAGGGGATTTCGCACGTCGCAATTGCGACGGATAACCAAAACGAGATGATCGACCCAGGGACAAAGAGCATCTCGATTAGTAATCCCAACGGCAGTTACTACGGCGGCAAACTCGTCCTGATTGGCCGTCCCGGCATGATGATTAAATAAATGAGGTATGGCCCTGCTTTCCTCGCGGCGGCGTTCGTTTTGTCGTGCAGCCATACGCCGCAGGTCGTTTCTGCCGGCTATATCGGTGACGGCGACTATGCTCCGGCACCGGCTGTCATGGAACTGCTCTCGGAACATGCGCTCGTTACGCCCGGCGTTCATGCCTACCTTTATATGAAGCGCGGCAGCGGCAGTGAAAAGCCAACGCTCGAGTTCTTTAGCAAGAACCTTTGTGATTGCATAACTCACAACTCATAACTCATAACTCATAACTCACAACTCACAACTCATAACTCATAACTCAAAAAAAGCCGGGCGTATTGGCCATCAGCCAATAGCCAGGCGCGCTGGGCGTATTGAGCCTTTGGGCGAAATAGCCCGCGCTGGAAAAAAATAAAACAGACGCATTTGACTTTTTTTCTTTGGCGTCAACTATCGGCGCTTGTTCGAATGAAGCCGAACGGTAAATTACGTAAAAAAAATGATTTGACTTTGAAAATGCGTGTTTACAGTCCGTCGCTCGTTCAAGTCCGCAGAGTTTTACAGCGGTTTGAATACCGCAGAAATATTTATGTTTAAGGAGAAATTGTTATGGGAAAAATCATTGGTATCGACCTTGGAACGACGAATTCGTGTGTAGCAGTCCTGGAAGGTTCGGAGCCGAAAGTTATTACGAACGAAGAAGGTGATCGTACCACGCCGTCCGTCGTTGCATTTGATGATAAGGGTGAAACCATCGTCGGTCAGTTCGCTCGCCGTCAGGCCACGATGAACTATGAGAATACGATTTTCAGTGCCAAGCGTTTTATTGGTATGACGTATGCCGAACGCGAGGAAGAAGCCAAGCACATGCCGTTCAAAGTCATCCGCATGGCCAATGGTGCTGCCGGTTTCGAAGCTCGCGGCAAACAGTTTGCACCGCCCGAAATCAGCGCTAAAGTTCTGCAAAAACTCAAACGCGATGCCGAAAAATACCTCGGTCAGCAAGTGACCGAAGCCGTCATTACCGTGCCTGCATACTTCAATGACTCGCAGCGTCAGGCAACCAAAGATGCTGGTAAAATCGCAGGCTTGAACGTCAAACGTATTATCAATGAACCAACGGCCGCAGCTCTGGCCTATGGTCTTGATAAGAAGAAAGATGAGACAATCGCCGTTTACGACTTCGGTGGTGGTACGTTCGATATCTCCATTCTCGAAGTGGGTGACAATGTCGTCGAAGTTATTTCGACAAACGGCGATACCCATCTGGGCGGTGATAACATCGATGAGCTCATCATCGACTGGTTGGTCAAGGAATTCCGCAAAGACAGCGGGATTGATGTTTCGAAGGACAAGATGGTGCTTCAGCGTCTGCGTGACGAAGCCGAAAACGCCAAGAAAGCACTGTCCTCGATGACCACGACGAACATCAATCTGCCGTTCCTGACT
>JAEEGL012821248.1_pt1 | contig 11822 bp, 13 predicted proteins | sample 9134231 | NCBI WGS metagenome assembly JAEEGL01 (sample SAMN16246548, study PRJNA631951) | gut metagenome | biome: gut microbiome; feature: rumen; material: fiber-attached | host: Bos | place: Iran: Karaj | collected 2018-10 | reverse complement strand
TTTTCCAGCCCATTGTGTGACACAAACCGATTTTGGAGAATCCTACAAGACTATGAAAATATCTCCTACATTTTAGAAGGAACCTGGCAATACGGGGTTTACTGATGGCTTACGTGACACGAACCAGTCCCCTGTCACTCCGGCAAGAAGAAAGCGGTCAAGGAGTACTACCATTGTCGCTGTCGCTTTTGGTGGGAGGGGTACTTCTAAGAGTGCTTACGTTTCACTTTCTTATATCCGAAAAGTTGGAAAATCTGGTTGATATCTTCTATGTTAAGATACAAAAGGACATGCTCAATTAGAGACTCATCGGAAATGGACATCATTTTCGACACATCGTAAGACCAGAAGCAGTTCTCCTTCTTCAGCTTACGAAACAATTGTATTCTTACATCTTCCTTCATATCAAGAGCGATTATTTTCCCTTCATTCTGGGTCTGACATGCATTTTCCGATTATTTCCTTTGCCAATTAAACAAAATTGACTATCTTTGCAAACGAAAATTGTAATTACGGAATTATGAATTATGCATTGATCATTGCAGGAGGCTCAGGCAATAGAATGGGACAAGATATTCCCAAACAATTTATGCATGTGGACAACTGTCCAGTAATCATACATACTCTGAAAACCTTTCAACAGCATCCAGATATCAATGGTGTTGCCGTTGTCTGTCTGTCTGGATGGGAAACGGTTTTGCAATCATACGCAAACCAGTTCTCAATAGACAAGTTGAAATGGATATTCCCTGGTGGTTCGAATGGACAGGAATCTATTCACAACGGCATCTATGGACTGCGTGAGGCTGGATGCAAGGATGATGATCTGGTTCTAATACATGATGCTGTACGTCCACTGCTGTCACAGGATATTATATCTTCAAACATCGCTGTATGCAAGAAATACGGATATGCGATTACGGGCATCAAGTGTCGTGAGGCAATATTAGAAAGCGAAGACGGTTTCTCAACTACGACAAGTATACCTCGTGACAAACTGATTCGCACACAGACGCCACAGACCTTCAGACTAGGTAATATTATTGCAGCCCACGAAGAGGCTAAAAACAGAGGAATCACAAACTCTGTTGCCTCTTGCACACTTATGGCAGAACTTGGTAATATTGAGATGCACATCGTTCCAGGTTCAGAGAAGAACATCAAGATAACAACCGTTGAGGATCTTGAGATATTAAAAGCCCTCATGAACTTAAAAGCTGAATCATGGCTCAAATAAGTCCTTATCTACAGGATATAGACAAAGCACTAAGACGTCTGGAATTGATGCGTCTTGACGGATGCCGCATTCTTATCACAGGAGCTATGGGACTGATTGGTGGATGCCTTGTTGACTTACTGATGCGAAGCGGTACTGATTGCAAAGTCTATGCATTTGGCAGAGACGAAGAACGTGCTAGAAAACGCTTTGAGAGCTATTGGAATTGTCATAACTTCCATTTCATCAAAGGTGACGTGACAGTTCCCTTAAACTCGGAGGTCTGCTTCGACTATATTATCCATGCTGCCAGTAACGCCAGCCCAAACTTCTTCAAAGAGAAACCTGTTGAAGTAATCAAGTCGAATATTCTTGGTACTCAACAATTGATTGAATACGGGCTATCACACAATATGAAACGTATGCTATATGTCTCTTCAGGAGAAATCTATGGGGAAGGAACAGGCAGGGCATTTGTTGAGACAGACAGCGGATATGTGGATTGTGCAATCCCTAGGTCTTGCTACCCATCATCAAAACGTGCTGCAGAAACCCTCTGTGTGTCGTATGCAGCAGAATACGGTGCTGATGTTGTGATTGCTCGTCCTTGCCACACTTACGGTCCATACTTCACGGAGAGCGACAATCGGGTTTATGCACAGTTTATCCGTAATGTACTTAATGGCGAAGATATTGTGCTGAAAAGCAGCGGTGATCAGTTCCGTTCCTGGATTTACGTTGTTGACTGTGTCAGTGCCATTCTTATGATTCTTCTAAAGGGGGCTGGTGGACAGGCATATAATGTTGCTGATGAAAATTCAAATGTGACAATTCGTGAACTTGCAAAGATAATTGCAAGAGTTGGGCATCGGCAACTAAAATTTGATATTGACATCCAATCTGGGAATACAACTCCCATATCCAAAGCTGTCTTTAATATAGAGAAGTTGAGGAACCTTGGGTGGAATTCCTCATTCTGCATCAAAGAAGGTCTTGAGCATACTATTGAAACACTTAGATAGATTTCTTGGCTTTTCTATAAACAATTTCATCTGATTCACGCTCCCTCAAGTTAAAGTAAGCTTTATTATGATGGCTTATCCGTTTCTCCTCAGGGGGTAACTGCATATAATTACCATAATATTGACGTAGATAATCATCATAACCAATAGGCAGGTCTACATCTAGACCCTCAAACTGGAAAGAAATATTGCCATCCAACCATGCCTTAGGAAAAACTTCTTTAGGTCCGTATGAACCACAGTAAACAGCCACAAGTGTCGAATCCTCATATTTATGTTTGTAGCATATAGCATCCAATTGTTGCAATAGATGTTTTCTGTAAAGACTACGAAAGAAAAAGCCAATAGTTTTTCTTACAAACCTTCCCCATTCTTTTGGCTTTATCAGCAACATCATATAATCAATAAAAGTGTTATGTGTTGAAATAGCCTGCAATTTATTTTTTATTTTAGTGAACCTACGCTCCATAGTACGTGCCTGCTCATAATCATTTGGAGCGCCGTCAATTGGGAATATGTCAATATATAGGCCATATACACAAGGAACATCCTTTGTCTCTTGTAACGTTGTCTGCTTATTGCACAACTTTGCAAAATATAGAGGATAGTTCTCTTTTCTTCGTGGAGTTACCACCTCATAATCTTCAGAAGAAATAGAAGTGGTAATTTGGACAAATTTATCGTAATCTGGTCGCGGCATAAAAACATCAATGTCATCATCCCATGGTATCATACCTTGATGACGAATTGCCCCAATCGCTGTTCCACCACAGCAGAAATAGGTTAAATCATTTTCTTTACATATTTTTATAAAACAATGTAGCACATCAGTAATGATGTTGTTCCAGCGCGGTTGTTGTTCTTTAGTAACTATCATAGTGCAAATATAGATTCTTTCTAATAATGATATTCATTATTCCGACAAGATGTTAATTTCCGTAGGGACAGTTTATTTGTAATTTTATGAATATATGTCAATGGACTAAACATCATAATGAATCGTTTTACAAACACTTGAATTTTATCGTTCTTAATATAATAACTACATTTAACACTTGAGAAATATAAAGCATAATGCCATGCTGTTAGTGGATGCCCAATTCGAATCAAATCAATAAAACGTTTTTCAAAATATAATCTATAAAATCCATTAAAAAAGCGTTTATTTGGAAGACCATGTGTTTCAGGAGAATGGCTAATGGTCTCACGATGAATTCTATAGCGTACTAGTTTTTTATTTAACGCATAGATGCGATACCCCTTTGTTAAAACCTCGTATACAAAAGGCCATTCTTCCGCGCAGTCATATTCCTCTTTGAAACCACCAACCTTGTTGTATAAATCTCTACTATAAAAATACGTAGGTCCTACGAAAACCATCTCGTTAATCACACGCTTTCTTTGTTGAGGATATGATTCTTTCGCTTTTTCAAAAAAAAGAGAATATCTTTCTTTTACATTTTTATCAATTTCGTCAATATCGCCATTTGAGGCAAAACACTCCACGTCACAGACACACATTCTTACATTCTCCGTATTATTGCTTACAAAGCAAATATACTCTTCTATTGCGGTTGGAATAAGAAGGTCATCACCGGCAATTGACTTAATCCAATCACCTTTAGAACGAGTTATTCCTCGATGAAAGTTTCCCGATACACCAGTGTTCTTTTCTGTTGTAACCATTTCTACGTGTATGAACCGAGATTTATTCTCTTCTATCCATTGGTTGATAACATTTATAGTATTATCTTGTGAACAATCATCACTAATTACGAGCTCGATATTATCGTAAGTCTGTGCTTTGATACTATCCAAAGTTTCTATGACTGTTTTAACTGAATTATAAGTTGCTACAACAATCGAAACAAGAGGATTATTACCATGCAATTCTTTATTGTTCATTACCATCAAAAATTGTTTATGTGTTCAACTACTTTTACAACTTCTTCTATAGTGATGGATGGTCCTATTGGTAAACTTAATTCTTCATTCGCTATGCGCTCCGTTATAGGTAGTGATAATTGAGGCGTATTCCACTTTTCCTTGTTGTAACACTCTTGCTTATGTGGAGTGATGGGGTAATGACATATGGTTCCGACACCATTCTGCTCCAGATAATCATGCAAAGCATCACGTTTTCCTCCTGCTACTAAGATTGGAAACAAATGATAAACATTTTGGTCATCTGGGAGCATATCTGGCAAGGTAATCAGCGAGTTGTTAATGTGTTCATAGTAATAATGTGCTACTTCCTTGCGGTGGGCGTTATCTTCAAGAAGGTACTTTAACTTTACATTCAATACAGCAGCCTGAATTTCATCGAGACGACTATTTCGACCTGCATATTTGAATACATATTTCTTTTGAGAGCCATAGTTTGCCAATGCACGAACAGTCTTTGCCAACTCCTCATCATTGGTGGTCACTGCTCCTCCATCTCCAAGGGCCCCAAGATTCTTGCCAGGATAAAAACTATGGCCTGCAGCATCACCAATGGATCCAGTCAATCTGCCATCTGAATATTTACAACCATGAGCCTGTGCGTTGTCTTCTATCAATTTAAGATTATACTTTTTGCAAAGTGCACCAATTTTATCTGTATAAGCTATCCGGCCATATAAGTGCACAATGCAAATTGCCTTGGTTTTCTTTGTGATACGCTTCTCTATAAGGTTTTCATCTATTTCCAGCGTGTTGTATCTGGGTTCAACGAGCACTGGTTTTAACCCATTCTCTGTAATAGCAAGAATTGTGGCAATATAAGTATTGGCTGGAACAATCACTTCGTCACCTGGTTGCATCACACCCATCTCAATATATGCACGGAAAATCCAGATAAGGGCATCGAGTCCGTTGGCACAGCCCACACAATACTTCGTTCCAATAAAGTCGGCATAGTGCTGTTCGAACAGCTCGTTCTCCTTCCCTTGCAGATACCAACCACTATTCACCACACGGGCTACGGCTGCGTTTATCTCCGCACCGTGAAGAGCTGTTACTTCTTTTAAAGATAAAAAAGGAATATCCATAATTAAAAGTCTACTTTTCTATAAAATTTTGCAGGATTCCCCAGCCAAAGTTCACCTGCAGGCACATTTTTTGTAACAACACTTCCTGCTGCAATAAATGCCCCCTCGCCAATTGTCAAACCAGGTAGAATTGTTGAGCCGGCTCCTATAGTTGCTCCTTTACAAACCAGGGTTTTCATAAGTTTCCACTCTTTATTTTTTGATCTTGGAAACAAATCATTGGTAAATGTCACATTGGAGCCTATCATTACATTATCCTCCAAAGTGATTCCATCCCAAATTTGTACACCGCATTTGATGGTTACATTATTGCCAATGACAACATCGTTCTCAATAAGCACATTGGCACATATATTACAATTCACACCAATCTTGCATTTTGGGAAAATAACGCAGAATTGCCAGATGTTTGTACTCTCTGGCACATTTTCATTCATACAATCTGCTAACCGATGTATCATATCTTTCTAAATTCTATAAACTCATCATAATCTCTAATATAGTCATTGGCATCATATTTTTCTGACGCTAAGACCATGCAGACTGCCCCCGACGAAAAATCATCCAAGTCACGCCATATTCCGGGCTTCACATACAGCCCCTGATAGGGGCGGTTCAACGTGAAGCTACGCTTAACATTCCCGTCGTCAAGCGTAACTCTAAAGCTCCCACTGGCAGCAACGATCAGCTGACTTAGTTCCTTATGGGCATGAGCTCCTCTGCTTTCTCCTCCCGGAACATCATATAGATAATAGACACGTTTAACATCGAAAGGCACAGTGTCTCCATTCTGAACCACAGAAATATTACCCTTACGGTCACTATGATGCTTGTCCAGCTCTATTATCGTGCAATCATAAACACTAAATTTTGCCATCTCTTTTTAGATTTAGAAACACGTCATAGTCACGTATATAATCATTGGCATTATAATCAGTAGAAGAAAGAACCAAAGCTAGGGAATTCGTGGAGAAATTCTCCATCTCACGCCATAATCCTTTGGGAACATACAGACCGTAATACGATCTATTCAGAGTAAAAGTATTCTTTTCATTTCCATCATCAATCACTACATCGAAGCTGCCAGATAATGCTACAATAAACTCCTGATTTTCCTTATAAGCATGCCCACCGCGACACTCACCGCCAGGAACGTCGTATAGCCAATAAGTTCGTTTAATTTCGAATGGGATATGGTTGTCTTGTTCGACAAAAGAAAGATTACCTCGAGGGTCTGTGATTTGGGGCAACTCAATAATTCTTGTTCTTTCCATACTTATTTAGGTGATAGAGTATTTTCTCTATCATTTTGCAAAGTTACAACATTAATATTAAAGCGCCAAACTTTTGGATGAAAAAATTGAGAGATGTTTCGAATACGCGTTTTTGCCATACGTCAAAATAAGTGAATAAATTTGGCGTTTCTCTCAAAAAGGAGTAATTTTGCACACGAATATGGCAGAGAACTTAAAAGATAAGACAGCAAAGGGCATTGCATGGGGAGCCGTGAACAATGGAGCAATACAAGTGCTAAACCTTGTATTTGGCATTGTGTTGGCGAGGAAGTTGTCCACCGAAGACTATGGTTTGGTGGCTCTACTAGCTATTTTTACTGCACTTGCTGGATGTATTCAGGCTGCAGGATTCACTCAGGCACTCGTAAATCTGAAGACGCCAACCCATCGCGACTATAATGCTGTAGCTTGGTTTAACATTATAGCGGGATGTTCTATGTACGTTCTTCTTTATCTTTGTGCCCCGCTCATTGCAAAGTTCTTCAATCAGCCATTGCTAATTGATGTTTCTCGACTGGTCTTCCTCGCAATCCCAATTTCTGCTATAGGTCTCGTGCCCCAAACCAAGCTATGGATAGAATTGAGGACACGCGAACAGTCCATAGCAAGCATTTCCGCTCTGCTGTGCTCAGGCGGCTGTGGCGTGTGGATGGCGTGCAACGGCTGGGCCTACTGGAGTTTGGCTTGGCAACAGGTAATCTTTATTACAGTTAACATGCTAATAAAGTACTACTTCGCCCGTTGGAAACCAACATTGCCGGTTGATTTCAGCCCCATCCGCAGTATGTTCCGCTTCTCCTCAAAGCTACTACTGACAAATATGCTCACCGTGACGAGCCAGAACGTGCTGACGTTTATCTTCGGCAAACTGCTGCCCATCTCAACAGTAGGACAATTCAGCCAAGCTAACAAATGGAACACAATGGCCAATTCTTTTATTTCTGGAACGATGTTTAGCGTTGCCCAGCCTGTATTTGCTAATGCAGGTGAAGATAAGGAGCGGCAGGAACGGGTGTTCCGTAAAATGTTGCGATTTACTTCTTTCCTCACGTTTCCTCTTATGTTTGGGCTGGCATTGGTAGCGCATGAGTTCATATTGCTGACGGTTGGTCCTAAATGGGAGCCCTGCGTACCGCTGCTCCGGATTCTGTGCATTGGCGGGGCGTTCCTTCCGCTTCAATCGCTTTACCATAATTTCATTATCAGTCGCGGTCGTTCAGACTCTTACTTGTATTTGGTAACGATTCAGATATTATTGCAAATTGGTCTCACGCTCAGCCTGGCTTCACTGGGCATTACCGCCATGGTTGCAGCTTTCTCTGCCCTCAATGTCTGTTTCACCATCTGTTGGCATTACGCTATGCGTCGCCTCTGTCCGCTTAGCACCCTTACTGTCCTGAAAGATTCTGCGCCTTTTGCGCTGATTGCTTTGGGCTGTATGGTTGTTGTTCACTACATTACTTTATGGGCAGACATCTTATGGCTCCGTCTTGCCTTGCGCATCGTCATTGCCGCCCTACTCTATGCAGGTATCATGAAGCTGCTGCATGCAAAGGTGATGGATGAATGCATTAAATATCTCTTTCATCATCACTTTTCCGCCTAACGCGCTGAAGTCTGGAATTATCATAGATGATGGCAAAACGTTTACCATTACCTACCATTCCCACAGTAAAACAATTTGTTTTGCTTGAGGTTGGTACCACCTTTCTGTCGTTATTGGGAGCCATTGTGCGAGGGCTATCTCCGTTTTTCCCAAAAGGAACCTGTGGCGTGGCAAGATGTTGTATCAAAATAACAAAAAAATTTGGAACTTTCAACAAAAAAGTTTATCTTTGCACACAGAAATACGAACCGTTATGGTAAATAAGAAATATCCTGTAGGGATTCAGATGTTCTCAAGACCCTTTTCCTGAGGGATATATCTGTGTTGACAAGACAGCTCTGATTGTTAGAGAACGGAGAGATAGTAACTTAAAAGAAAGAGAAGTAAATGAACCCAATTACTCAGTATGCACTTCTATCAGTATCCTCTTTGAGGATGTTGCCGCATATTGTGGTTTACTTAATATTCCGTCCTCGTCTTAAAGCAGACTTGGAACAGGTTCAAGATAAGAAAGCTACTATAACGAATTTTATAAAAGCCTGTACTCGTGAGCGAACGTTCCGTAACCTCTTTTATTATAGAATCGGTGACTATTGGGCTGCTCCTATAAAATGGCTATTGCCCCCAGAGCGGACTTGTAATATATGGTGCCCTTCAATTGGTGAGGGTGCACATTTGGAACATTGTTATGCAACTTACCTGAATGCCGAATCGATTGGCAAAAATTTTTATTGTTTACAACTTGTAACCTTAGGGAATGGAAAAGACGGCCGCCCAATTATAGGAGACGATGTAAAAATCTATACAGGAGCTACTGTTTTTGGTGGCATACGAATTGGAAATCATGTGACAATCGGAGCTGGGGCAGTAGTATTTCAGGATGTTCCTGATGGAGCTACCGTTGTTGGTACTTCAGCAAGAATAATAACCAAACAAGTGACAAGCGCAGAGCAGATAACTGCTCTCGCAGGAAACGCATACCATTAGTGCACAATACCACAGAAACCTTATTATTAGTCATAATACTACTTCTGATAGTGGGATTGTTTATATATACGTTTGACGACTAGATAGACCGCATACAGGAGTTGACGCAAGCAGCGATGACAAAACAGAGTATGCAGACAACGAAAGAGAGGAATACGAGGACGGTAATGACAGCGCTTATCTATCTCCTTGCGAGATAATCCAATTTGAAACGCAGAATGGTATGTTTGCAACATTCCTAATTCGTATGGAAAACGGAGAGCATCCTTTAGGTCGTTTTCTGCCAAAAAGTTTCCAACAAGTGTATTGGCATCTAAAAAAGAGTTGACGTTCTTTCGACTCAATCCAGATGCGAAGGTTCCACTATTGTTTATACGATAATGGTAGATGATGTCATTGATGAATGAACGTGTCGCATAAAAAATGAGCATAGACATAATAGAATAGTCTTCGGCCAAATTGATGCCTTCTACAAAATCAATATGGTGCCTATCAAAGAGACTTTTGCGAATTAATCTTGCCCAAACATTATGAGTCAATGTGTTTTTGGCGAGGATCAAGCATAGCATATCAGAACTCATGCCGTGATAAGGATATACTGGCGTATTTAAACCTGTTGATGACAATCGGCAAAAGGCACCATCAACGATGTCTACATTTGTCTTTTCCTGCTGTCTACAAAGCTTTTCTACCGCGTCTGTTGTTATGACATCATCGCTATCTACAAACAAAATAAAGTTGCCAGTAGCAGCAGCTAACGCGATGGAGCGGGTGGCGCCACTTCCTCGATTTTTATTATTTTGAATGATGCGGACTTGCCTTTCTCTATCTGGATAACGATTTATGACTTCCTCTAGAACCTCTATGCTTTTGTCTGGCGAACAGTCATCCACAAAAATATACTCAATATCCTTGTATGATTGTTCAAACAAGGAAACAGCACACTCTTCTATAAACGGTTCAACTCTATAAACAGGAACCAAAACGGATACTTTCATCGGCTACAAAGGTACAAAAATAATGTGAATTACAAAAAAAGTAAATAAGAATTTTGTCGTTTGAGTGAAAAATATTACTTTTGCATGCAATAAAAATAGAATGAAAAATGAAAAGCCCTTCAAAAATAGATGTAGCTGTGATTCTCCTATTCTTTACAAGGACGGAAACACTAAAAAAAACGTTTAATGTTATAAAAGAATGTCGTCCTTCACACCTTTTTCTATATCAAGACGGTCCGCGAAATGAGGATGATAGACGAAGAATTGAAGAATGTCGGAAAATCGTAGACGATACACAGATTGACTGGGATTGTGATGTACAACGTAATTATCAGGAGGTTAATTCTGGACCATACCCATCTAACTATAATGCACAGACTTGGGGTTTTTCATTATTTGATAAATGTGTCTTTATTGAAGATGACAGCACTCCCTCATTAAGTTTTATTCCCTTTTGCAAGGAAATGCTTGACAGATATGAGTATGATGAGAGAATAACGATGATAACGGGCTATAATACAGAAGAAATTACGAGCAATTGTCCATATGATTATTTTTTCTCGTCTGTATTTAGCATTTGGGGGTGGGCATCATGGCGAAGAGTTGTAAGTCAATGGGATGCACACTATTCTGTGCTTGATGATGAATATAGTCTGAGATTACTAAAAATGATTATCAAGAAAAGAGGACATCCAAACCGCTTTATTAAGTCAATGAAGAATCATAGAAAACAAGGAACTCCTATCTATGAAACCGTTTTCTGGTCTTGCAATTTACTTAATTCAGGCCTTGCTATAGTTCCCTCGCACAATATGATTTGTAATAGTGGTTTTTCTGGAGGGGAAGCATCTAATTTTGACGGGAGTTTAAGAACGGTGCCACGTCGCATTCGAAAAATGCTTACCATGCCTTGTTATAGCACTGATTTCCCATTGCACCATCCGCGTTATGTCATCGAAGATACTGAGTATTTGGATCGGGTCTATCGCATATTAGGTTGGGGAAAATATTCATGGGTAAAGGTGTTTAGAAGTTTTGAGGAACTGTTTCTTAGTCTACTTTATGGTGATTTTCGCCATATAGGGGAATCAATTGTTCACCGACTAAAAAAATCTGTTGGCATTATTTAATAACATCTCAAGATTTGATTAATAATAGCAGGCTGCTATTATAACGGTATATGTTTGAAGTTCGAATTCAGATATTTTGCTATTTTGGACAGAAAACGTAACAGAGGAAACATACTGTGGAAGTGTGAAAGTACGATAAAGTCATCAAGCATTTCATTGTTGATACGTGCGAACTTGAGATAATCATTCTTATAAAACGGTTCAACTACTTCATCAATAATACGCCTATTTTCTATCAATGTATCTCTCCATCGCTGTTTGCTGACACCTCCTCCTTCACAGATAGCCAAAATTTCCGGTATACCCGTAATGGTAACTTTGTCTTTGGCCAACGGTTCAACAACGGATTTCAAATCAGCAATAAGCTTGTATGACTCATCAAACCCATATTTCTCGAGGACTTCCTTGCGGTAGTAAACAGCCTGGTGATTAATGCCAATGGAGAGGATGTCGTAGAGCGACATATGATTCTTTACCATTCTGACTTGACCTCCATAGGTTTCGCCTCCTAAGAGGATATCACCGTCGTAACTGTT
>JAEEGL012718315.1_pt1 | contig 11822 bp, 3 predicted proteins | sample 9134231 | NCBI WGS metagenome assembly JAEEGL01 (sample SAMN16246548, study PRJNA631951) | gut metagenome | biome: gut microbiome; feature: rumen; material: fiber-attached | host: Bos | place: Iran: Karaj | collected 2018-10 | reverse complement strand
TGGTTCTTCAGATAGTCCGCTCCCACGATGATGCCGTAGGTGTATTCCATCGGGATCAATTCGCCCTCGGGCAACACATCGCCATGGGACGTCATGTAGTAATTGATTTCTTTGGGATCGGCATAGCTGAACAACTGCCCCTTCATGTCATCGGCCGACTTATAGACGTATTGGTTGAGGTAACTGGTGTCGTGGTCGAGTTTCGGGTTCTTCTCCTCCTGATAGGTGATGCCGTAGGCTTCCTCGCCCATGATGAACTGGGTGTATTTCTCGGGCGACGTTTTCAGCACCTTGCCCCCATCGATGATGTCGCCCTCATTGAACGGGGCGAAGAGCGGCTCTCCCTTGACACACACGGCGAAGACAGGGGGCACGTCCTCCCCTTCCCATGCGCTCTTTGCCGCGCTCTTGTCTGCACTCGTTTTGCTTTCTGATTCACCCGCAGCGCCAGCTGCTTCCTTGCCTTTTGTGCATCCCATGGCGACGAGGGCCATAAAGGTGATGAAGGCACTTGCCAATAACATTATTCTTTTCATGTCTGTCAGGTTAATAAGTTGTCGTTAAAAAGGGGGAAAAACTATCGCGTGAGCGAGAATTTCAGACTGAGACCGAAGTCGCTCGTGACTGTGGGATAGCTGTTGGACGACAGCAGCGGCGTGTTGGTCTGACGGTCAAAATAGAAGGTCATGGTGAGCAACTTAGACAACGTGTAGTCGGCTTTGAAGGAGAACTTAAACGCTGTGTTGCCCGACGAGGCGGAACTGGCCATCGAGGCGATGTCGCGACTGATGTTGGCCTGCTTGCGGTAGGAGAGGTCGAAACGCAGGTTGAGGTCGTGGTTGAAGCCCGACGTGTTTTTGTTGTTGCTGTTCGTTCTCGACGAACTGCCTTTGCTATCGTCGTCGGAGTCGCCGCCCTTGTTTTTCTTCGCATTGTTCTTCACCATGCGCTTGCTGCCACCGAAGAGACGGTCGAAACTGAAGTCGTTGATCTTATACCCCATGCCAAAGACCCAGTCGTTGGAGGTCGCCTCATTAATCTGCACGCTCGTCATGCTGAGGTTGATGACACGCGTGCTGCGATACTCCAGCTTCAGGCTCATGTTGTTGTGCAGCGTGACCTCAAGACCCATCAGCGGCGTAAACGACTCGTTGATGCTGACGGTGGAGACGTTGAACATGCTGCTGGGCACGGGATTGCCCGTGGTGGCATCGGTGACGAAGCCGAGACCGTCCATATACTCCTGCCACGTGCTGAACGACGCGTAAGAGCCGACCGTGTAGATGCTCTTATACGCATGACTCAGGGTGACGCTCTTGAAATGATCGCGGAACCACGGCAACTTGCCCAGACCGCTGTAGCGCAGCGACCAGTTGGGCAGCAGCTTGGCCAATGCGGGGAAGATGCTGAGCGAACTGCCACTCATCGAGGTGTAGGCCGAGAGGAAGGCGGGCACCATCACATCGGCGCTGTAGGGGTTGACGCCGCCGTTCTGGACGTTGAACGTCTGTCCGGCCAGGGTGGTGCCGTTGGGATAGACGGCTCCGGCATAGCGTGCCTCTACCCGCTCGCGGAAGGCGGCGAGCGACTTGCAGAACTTCTCGAACGTGGCCGAGTGGTAGCCGTTGTTGGCGTCGCCGGTGCTCTCGAAGGCGCTGCCCAGCGAGATGGTGGTCATCGAGAACATACCGCTCTGGGTGGTGGGCATGCCCTGATACATGTATTGTATGCGGCGGGCGGTGGTCATGGAGCGCGAGGCGTTGAGGTCGATCTTGAGCTCGCGCACGGGCTCGAGCGTCATGCGCAGCTGCAAGTCTTCTACCTTGTTGGTCGTGGCCGACTCGGCCGACAGTCCGTCGGTATAGAGCCATCCGTTATCGACGGCCTTGTCCAAGAAACTGTCGTCGATGAAGCCGAAGGCGAAGTCGAGACCCGGTGAGAGCACGTCGCCGCGCCGCTGTCCGAAGGCGTCGCCGATGGTGTGCATGAATCCCGGCAGCGTCATCACGTAATGGTTGCTGTACGAGAAACTGACGTTGCGCACCATCATCAGCACGCGTGCCAGACACTGTGCCGTCTTGTACCATGCCTTGTCGTCGAGCGGCTCTTTCGGCGTGACGGTGATCTTGAAGGTCATGGTCGTATCGCTGGTGTTATAAACCATGATTTTGTTCTCATCCACCTTCTTGTATTTCACCTTCACCGTCTTGCCGTGCTTATCCTTGGCGGTGACTGTCAGTCGTTTGGTCTTCTTGTTGTGCGTGATGACGGTCGTGGTGTCGGCCTTGATGGTCACCTCTTTTTCAAAACTCTTCTTGTTCTTGGGCAGTGCATTCTTGGGGTCGTCCTTGTCATCACCTTTGGCGTTCTTGCTACCCTTGACGTTCTTGCCGTCCTTGGCAGCCAAACCGTCCTTGTCGTTTTTGTCGTCTCTGCCACCTTTCATCTTCTGCCCTTTGGCTTTCTTTTCAGGTGTGCGCTGTGTCTTGTTGAACCGTTCGTTGGTCTTCTTGAGGAAGGGCACGTGGTCGTAGAGCTTCTGCAGGTTGAATGTGCCGTTGAGCTTGAACGTGCGGTCTGAGTTGATGGTATGCCCCAGCGTGGTTCCATCCTCGAGGTCGGAGCCGCGCACCCAGTTATAGGTGGCCTGGTACGACGCGTCGGCATTGAGCCAGTCGAACACCGGCAGCAGGTTGAGCGGCAACTGATAGGTGACATTCAGGCTCTGGGTGTAGTCTATCGGCGTGCCCAAGTGCTTGATGGAGGTCCACACCGAGTCTTTCCATGCCTCGTACTCGTCGGGATAGAGGTCTTTGTTGACGGGTGTGTAGGGCTCTTCTATCTCGGCGTTGGTGGCGCTCTGGAAGTTGGCGTGCAGATTCTTCGTCAGGTCCCACCTGATTGAGAAGTGGCGGTTCCACCTGAACTGCTCGCTGAACCGCAGCGGGATGCTCGATGTCTGCATGCTCTCCATGTCGCGCTCTTGCAGTTCGTAGTAGGCGCGTGTGATCTCGGTGTCGAACGACACGTTTTGGGGCAGCCAGTTGAGTCCGAAGCGCTTGAAGATTTCCAGCCACTTCGACTTGCTCTTGATTTTCTTGAAGGGCTCCCAAGCCTTATAGACGGGTGTCCACGAGTAGTTGAGCGCTCCCCGCCACTGGTCGTCGTTCTCATAGACGGTGGTCTCGCCGCTGGTGTGGCGGTGCGAGTGGCTGTATGTGAATGAGAAGTTGGCGGGGTCGTAAGGCATGGGATGGCGTTTGTTGCCGATGCCCACGCGCACGTTGGTGAGCGAGAAGTTGGTGTTGACCACCTTGCTCACGGCGATGTCTTCGATGCTGTCGCGCTCGTGTGCGCTGCCTGCCGCGTCAAGCGCGTCTTTGAGTTGCATGTCGGTGTCGAGCGGGTTGTATTTCGGACTCTTCCACTCTTTCGACACGGAATAGTAGAGGGGCAGCGACACCTTGGCCTTGTCGGGGAAGAACTTGCCCAGTTCGAGACTGGTGGTGACGCTATAGTTCACCTGGTTGTCGGTGGAGCGCTGCATGACGTTCTCCTCGAGTCCGCCGAAGCCCTCGCTCATATAGCGTCCGGTGACGTTGAGCGAACCGAAGTCGGACAACTGCATGTTGAGCACGCCCTGTGCGGCCCATCCGCCTTCGTTGTTATATTCCTTCAGGCGCAGTTCGTTGACCCACACCTCGCCCGACTTCGCCTCGCCCGAGAGGTTGCGCACGCCGATGATCATGGTCTTCACCTCGCCCAGAGTGGGGTTGCCCACGATGCTCATCTTATTGCTGGGATGGTCTTCGTCGTAGGCGGAAAAGACCTGGTTGAAGGATGCCTGCCCGTCGGCCTTGGCGATGTTGCGCTGTTTCTTCAGGGCGGTGAAGACGCTCAAGGGGATGTCGAGCATGTTTTCTTCGGGCCATACCGACTGCCGGTCGTTGGTGGAGTATTTGTTGTAGATGCCGGGGTCGGTCAGTTTGAGCGGTATCTCATACTCGTAGTAGTTGTTCTTGTAGTCGCTGCCCAACCGGATGAAGACGGCCAACTGGTCATCGGAGAGGTGGGTGGTGTTTTCGAGCATGGCGTTGGCATGCACGAACATCTGCAAGCGTTTGTACTGGCGCAGGTCGAGCGTGGTGTTTTTATAGACGCATTTCGACTCGCCGGTGCCCAGGTTGGTCACCACCATGTTGAGGGCCTGCTCGTTGCTCTCTACCAACTGCGGCTGTGTGGGGTCTTGCTGTCGCGAGATGCCCGGGGGCAGCACGTAGTTGACGGGCAGCTTCTCGCTGTTCTCCTCGATATTGACAGAGCTCACGGCCATGTGTCCGTTGTTGGGCGCGGTGGTGCTCAGGTTCTGTGTATATACGCGCCACTCGCCCCGCACGAGGTCGAGCGTGCCGAAACGCAGCACGATGGGTTTCTGGAATCCCGTGAGGAACATACGCATGAAGCGGATGGACGAGAAGTCGGAGATATTGCCCTCGCGCTTCTCGTACTGGTCGAGGGGGATGCGGAACTGATACCACGTGACGTGGAACGACTCGCCGTCGCGCCCCTTGCCGCTGTATTCGCGGCTGTCAACGATATAGTTGCGCCCCACCACCATGTCTTCGGGCCGCAGCGACACGTGATACTGGTAGTATTTCTCGTATTCGTTGAGCGTGTAGTCTTGGTTGATGTCTTCCACATCGGGCGTGGTCTTGTACGAGGTGTCGTAGCCCTCGGCACGGGTGTCGGAGTCGGGCGAGTTGCCCTGAGGGTTGTTGATGCGCTTGTAGCGTTGCAGGATCGATGCCTGTATGTCGTCGTAGTCGCTGCCACGGAAGTAGTGGTAGTTGTCGTTGGCGGGGTCGGCCCAGATGGAATCGAAGACGGCTTGCGACACCTTGCCTTGGATGGCGGTGAGGAAGTCCTGATAGGAGGCGTATGCCCGCTCCTCGTCGTCGTTGAGTCCGTTGAATCCCACGTCCTGCAACTGACGTGAGCCCGACGAAGTAGCGAAGCCGTTGGGTTCGGTGGCCTGTGCGGGCACCTTACCCCACTGCGTGGTAGAGAACGAGCTGCTGCCATCGACGGGCATGCAGCTCTCGCTGAATTTCTTGCCGTCGCGCAGCACATCCTCGCACACCTCGCCAAGGTTGATGTAGAAGTCGCCGCCGTACTCATGGGCGTCGGCCTGCTCATTGGTATAGACGAAGGGGTCCATGAGCCAGAACTCCACATACTCGATATTGGCGGCCTCGAAGTCGTTGGTGTCGAGTTTGCGCATCATACCGCCCCAGTTGTTCTGCGGCGAGGGCAGATGGCCCAACTCGTCGAGGTTGGGGTTGAAGTTATAAGGTCCGCGCTCGTCGGGATAATAGGCGAGGTTGAGCACGGGCAGTGTGGAGGTGGCTCCGCTGTAACTGCTCTGGTCGCGGTTGGGGAAGAGCTCGCGCACGTATATCTCGCGCACGTAGTGGTTGGACAGTTGTTTGAGGTCGCTCTTGATGTGCCCGGGGGTGAGCGACGAGGAGCGCCGCGTGAAGAGCGGGTCGATGTTGTACCATGCCAGGAGCGAACGGTTGAAGCCGGCGGTGAGGCCGCTCTTGTCTTTGTTCTCGGGAAACATCGAGGGGGTGCTTGAGATGATCCACGATGTGGGTCCTGACACGTCGATGGCGTTTTTGGTGTTCTCGAAGTCGTCGAGATACGACGCATTGTCTTGCGTGCCGCTGGCCTGCCCGGCGATGAGCTGCGCAAACTCGGCCTTGAACGAGATGTTAGAGGGCTGTGTCAGGTGCAGCAGGGGTATCTTGTCGAGCATGTTGGTGAGCCACTGGCTCTCTTTCTTCCAGTTGAGGTTGAGGCCCCAGATGGTGTTGTTGAGCGGCTCGGAACCCATCGTCACCTTGGTGGTGAGGGCCTGCTCGCTCAAGTGCAGCAGCGAACCACTCAGCTGGAAGTCTTTCGAGAAGTCGTACTGCCAGTTGAGGCCTACCATCGTCTTGCGCTGTTGGCCGTAGTCGGTATTGCTCTCATACGTGGCGCTCACGGGTGTCTGCGCGTCGATGATACTCTGGTTGATGATGGTGACCTCGCCCGCTGAGTAATCGACGGTATAGTCAGACCCCTCGTTGAGTTCCACGCCGCCGGCGGTCACCCTGACCGAGCCTTGCGGCACGTTGTAGGCGCCGAGCGAGATGACATTCGACGATGAACCGCGGAACTGTCCCACGAGCAGGTACTTATCCTTCTCGGCTGTCTGCTTGGCCACGGTCTTGGTCGAGTCGTAGAGTTCGTAGAAGCAGTATTTGTCGGCCACATCCGAGGGCACGCCCTTCGACACGAGGAATTGGTAGAGGTAGTCGCCGAAGGGTTCCGCCTCGGGCAGGAACACGCGCCCGTTGCTCACGGTATAGCCCTCGACGAAGTCGAAGAAGCCGTTGGAGTGCGCCTTGAGGTTGTTGTCGAGCCGGTCGGCGCCTAAGTCCTGGATGATGGAGAGGTCTTTGACCTGTGACTCGGGGATGTAAGAGAGATAGACGCCGGCGGTGTCACTCTGGTACTTCACATCGAGGCGGAACTTGTCTTTCTGCACCTGCGAGGCCAGGTAATAGACGTTTTTCATCATCAGGTCCCAGTTGCCCTGGCTGGGGTTGTTGCTGGTGTTTTTGAGCGCCTTGACAAAGAGGCATTGATTCACGTCGGTGACGTCGGAGGCGAACTCACCCACCTGATAGGTGACGCCGCCGGAGGTGTATTCGAAGGCCACGGCGAGCACCTGATCGGTCTGCAACGGTGTGCGGAGCGAGATATAGCCCAGGGCGTCGTTGAGGGTGTATTCCGACGAGGTGAGCAGGCGGGCGCGCTCCAGCTTCTCGTAGTCGGTGCCGCCCACAAAGCCGCCGATGCCATCAAGCACGGTGGTGGTCTGGTTGATGTCGCGGGCGTCGCCAAAGGTGCCCACGATCTCGCCATACTCGGTATTGGCGCCATTGGCAGGCACGGAGAAGCCCAACGCGCTCCAACGGGTGTTGTGTATCCGCTCGTTTTCGCCCAAGTCGGTGAGCGCCACGATACTACGGGTGTTCGAGGTCGTTCCTGTCTTATTGGTCACCCACACCTCCACACGGTTGATTTTGATGCCTGTGGTGAGGTTGGGCAACGTCTTCATGGCGGCGTCGTAACGTGAGCGGAACTCATGTGCGAGGAAGAAGTGGCGGTTTTCCTCGTAGTTGGCGGCATCGATCTCAAAGGGGGTGAGCTGCACGCCGCCTTTCGACGACACGCTGTTTGAGTTGGACTTCTTCTGCGAGAAGACGGTCTGCAACTTGAGTTTTCCGAACTGCATGTCGGTGCGCAGACCGAAGAGCGACGAGGCGCCACGGATGAGCGTAGAGTTGGTGGGGAATGAGATATTGCCCGCCTCTACCAGTTTGATGATCTCGTCTTCTTTTCCCTCGTATTTCAGTTTCAGGTTTTGTGTGTCGAAGTCGAACGTGGCGTCGGTGTTGTAGTTGAGGTTCATGTTGACCTTGTCGCCTACTTTACCGTTGACGTTGAGGTTGATCTTCTCGTCGAAGTCGAACGTGGTGGTATTACGGTTGCGGATGGGCAGCGAGGGGTTGTCGATGCTCTTAATGGTGGCACCCATCTTGAGCTCTGCCGTACCCTGTGTCTTGATGCGCACGCCGCCGGGACCGAAGATCTTCTCTGCGGGACCGAGGTCGAAGTGCATGTCGGTGAAGTCGAATTTCTCCTTGCCTTTGTTGGCCACCACCTCTTCGTTTTTCGATTTGAAGTAGCGATAGAACTCCTGCCGGTCGCGCCATTTGAAATACTCTTCGGGGGTCATCATCAGGGGCGCATCCACCCATGTGCCACCTATTTTGTTGCCGATGATATACCGGTCGATGGTGTCGTTGTAGATGACTTCCTGCTTCAGGTTCTCGGGCCTGTTGAGGTCGGCGGGGTTCTGGTCGAGGTCGTCGATGCTGACGGGCACGGTGCGCTGTATCTTCCATCTGGGGTTGAGCAGCGAGTCGGGGATGTCCTCATCCTCGATAATCACGTCGGGCATGGTGATGCGCTTGGTGCTGTCGGGGGGGGCGGTCTCTCCGGCAACCCTTCCTGAGGAGGGCAAAGCCTCCCCGCTACTCCCTGCTAAGGAGGGCAATGTCTCCCCCCGGGTATGCTTGCTGGTGCGGATGGCATCTGGGGCTGCCGTTTTCGTTTGTTCATGGGCAGAAGACATCTGCGCCGGAGCTGTTCGCAGCCCCGTCATCACATTGCCCGCCACCATCGTGATGACGCACAATAATAACGCTAATGTTTTCAGCCTATGACCTTTCATAACTTTTTGAAGGTTTAGGGTTTCCTGCCTCGAAGCTATTCACTCCCCTCCCTAAAGGGAGGGGCTGGGGGAGGGTCTTCTATTTTATCATCTTTAAAGCCAGTTTTACCACCTGCTCAACGGGCAGGTCGGGCTGGGCCTTGAGGATGTCGGTGACCACCTTGGCAGAGGGCGCGGGCGAGAATCCGAGCATGGTGAGCGCACTCACCGCCTCGTTCTTCACCTCGCTGTTCACCACCGGTCCTTGTTCCGCACCTGCCACGGCATGGAACTCGTCGGCGATGCCGCTGGCCACAATCTTGTCCTTCAAATCGACGATGATACGCTGGGCCGTACGCAGGCCGATGCCTTTGACACTCTTGAGCATCTTCTCATCGCCCGACGCAATCACATTGCACAGGTCCTTGGGTGTGGTGGCGGAGAGTATCATACGCGCGGTATTGGCGCCCACGCCCGAAACGGTGATGAGCATCCGATAGAGTTCACGCTCCTGTTTTGACGCAAACCCATAGAGGGTGAAAGAATCATCGCGCCCGCCCGTTGTGAGCTGTTCTTGCACGAAGAGTTTCACCTCTTTTTTGCCTTGTACGGCCGAATAAGTATTGAGCGAAATGTTCAGCGCATACCCTACCCCAGCCGCCTCGATGACGGCCAGCGCAGGGGTCAGTTCTGTGAGTTCGCCCCTGATGTAGTCTATCATTATAACTTAAATTTTGTATATACGTAATGATAAACGACAAAAGGGGCGGTTTATTGTATTTTTCACATGACAATCTTCACCACGTCGTCGGCCACGCGCAACACGTAAGTGCGGCCTTCCGGCTGTGCTGTCTGCAAGGTGGCACCGGTGGCGACCGACTGCCAGCGGAGGATGCCGTTGAGGTCGTAGAGGGCTACGGGAGTGCCCTTGGCCACACCGTCGAGCGTGATGACTCCTCCGTCAGCACGCCATGACCAAGCGCGCTGGCTCACCTCCTCTATGCCGGAGACATCGAACTTGGCATTGACGACGACCCTGTAGCACGATGGCACGGCAAAGTTGATGGTGTTGCCCTCCACCTCGGTGACGTTGACGGTGCCGTTGGCTTGTATGGCCTGCATCTGCCATCCTTTGACGGCCATGGGACCGTGACTCTCGCCGCGCAGTGTGACGTTGCGGTTCTGGAAGAACTTGCCATCGAAGCGCCCTTGGGTGAGGGGGATGTCGTTGAAGAAGATGTCGATGCCGTCGAGGTCTGTGTCGGTGGCCGTCATGTTGACCTGCATATTGACCAGTGAACCCAACGAGTAGTAGTTGGCGATGTGCTGATAGCAGTAATTTGTGCGCTGGCTCACCCAGTTGCGGGCATTGTTGAGTTCATCGTTGTAGTTGGGCCACCAACGGTTGATGAGTTCGCGGTGATAGGGATATTCGAATTTTATCTTCTCGTACATCGGATCCCAGATGGCGCGTATGCCTTTGGAATTGAGGAAGTCGCCCATATAGACGGCGGCACGGTCGATGAACTCGCGTTTGAAGTCTTCATCCTCCATCAGCCGGCGGAAGAGACGGGTGTGGTCGTATTGGTTGGCCCAAGAGCAACTGCTGTCATAATTGGGGTCGTGAAGCCACTCCAAGGTCTTGTAGTTGGAGGGATGGTTATAAAGTCCCATGCCGAAGTCGGTGTCCTTGACGATCCAACGCCAACGGCCTCCCTCGGTGCGCGGACGCCACATCACGATGTTATTGCCGGGGAAGTCGCGGTTGCTGTAATAGAGGTTCAGAATCATCAGGTTCATGAATTCGGTGCAGTCCATCCACTGGTCATATTCGGCCTTGGTGTGCCCGTGCTCGGCATAGAACGCCTTGAATTGGTTGTAGTTCTCCCAGTCGCCCTCTTTCAGTTCGTTCCAGTTCTCAAACATATCGAGGTCTTCCAACCCGTCGTAGTGGGTATAGATATTGTCTTCGTTGGAACGCTCGCGGATGTTGAGCATGCCTCTGTACACACCGTTGATGTAGATGATGGCGGGACTGTAAGCCTGCCAGTCTAAATCGACATGCTCGGCCATCGACCGCTGCATGATGGCGTCGCGCTGGTAGAGGTAGTCGAAATCATTGCCCGAGTTGCGCAGCACGAGCGACTTGAAGTCGGTGACGCCGGGCCGCTGGTCGGGGAAGAACTCATATTCAAATCGTTTGGTGCCAAACCGTTTGTGGGCGTAGATGGCTAATGATTTGAGCATACTGGTACGGGTGGCGCCGCCCTGTATGCGTGTCTCGCAGAGTTGGTTGAGTGCGCTGGGTGTCCCCTCGCCTTCGAAATACTCGATGTTGATGGGGCGGCGCCAGTCGAACTCATAGTTTTTCTTTCCGTTCTGATAGGTGCCATCGACATAGATACCGATTTTCGGGTCGTTGAAATACTTATTGTCGGTGACGATGGAGATGACGGGGAGCGTCACCTCGCGGTTGTGGAAGAGGTAGGACTGCGTGGCGGCACGGGGCGAGAGCCAGCCGTCGCAGAAGATTTTCGCCCTGACCACACGGTTGGTGTTGATGACGATAGGCGAGGAATAAAGGGGACTGGTGCGTGTAGGCTCGCTGCCGTTGAGGGTATAGCGGATTTCGGCTCCTTCGGGTGTGCCCTCGGGCAGGCTGAGGGTGAGGGTGAGAGACCCTGACTGTGCCACACTCCCCGGCACGCTGAACACGGGGTCGCCCAAGATGTTCTTGTCTTTGATGAGGGTTCCGCAGTTGGCTGCCCCGGGTGTGGGTTCGGCCTGATAGCCGTACTTGTCGCTGCTGACGTTCTCACGCCCGTAAGAGATATTGGGTGCGGGCTGTTTCTTCAACCCGGTAATCTGATCGACAACGGCATCGTCTTTGAACAGATAGACCTCGCATCCCTTGCCGGTGTCAAGACGGTAATCGGTGTGCATGCCCGTGCCTTCTTTGTCGCAATAGACGAGGGTGTATTGCTGCGGCGCGAGGGTCTGGGCTGGCAGTCTCCACGCTTTTTCAGGGTCGTCGGAGTCGCCTAAGCGATAACTGCTGAGGTTGACCGATGTGGCTGAATTGTTGTACAACTCGACCCAGGAGTCGGGAAACTCATTGAGGTCGTCCATGACGCAGTCGATGTTCGACTGCATGATTTCGGTGATAATCACTTGGGCGTTCGCCGTTGCGGCGGCCGCCGTCATTAGGGTAGCAATAAACAGTTGACGGTATTTCATGTTCTTATTCGTTGATTCGTCTTTTGACGGTTTCATGTCCTTCTACATTGATTCGTCTTTTTGACGGTTTCATGTCCTTCTACATTGATTCGTCTTTTTGACGGTTTCATGTCCTTCTACATTGATTTGTCTTTTTGACGGTGCAAAGTTAATGTTATTTTTCGCATTCCCCACGTTTTACGCTGTTAAAGTAGTCAAAAAGAGGATTTTTTAAAGCCGTTGAATCATAAACAGGTATCTGCGGCCCCTCACGCCGTAG
>JAEEGL012661108.1_pt1 | contig 11822 bp, 7 predicted proteins | sample 9134231 | NCBI WGS metagenome assembly JAEEGL01 (sample SAMN16246548, study PRJNA631951) | gut metagenome | biome: gut microbiome; feature: rumen; material: fiber-attached | host: Bos | place: Iran: Karaj | collected 2018-10 | reverse complement strand
ATACATTCTCTATTTCTTGTTTCTGAATACATATGATGTAAATCTATTCCTTTACCTACACTAGCAAAATTATCTCTAGTAAAATAAAGATTAGGCATAGGCTTCGTAATAAACTTATCAGGTGTACTTACAAAGTCTTCCAATGTATTACTTTCTGAATCAACAACATTTGGAATACTACTCATTTGAATACCTTCCATTGTTTTTAAAACTAATTCTTTACTATTACGTATACTCATTAAATATTGATATACATAACCACGATACTTATAAGAATTAATACCTGCTTCATCCATAAATTGTTCAATGAATTCGTTCTTAATATCTGTACTAATATCTAGAACCTCAGCCATTAAATCTTCTAAGTAAACAACCTCTACTCCACACAATCTAAGAGAATTAGCAAATGTATCATGTTCTCTTTGTGCAACCGGTAAAAAGGGAATATCATCAAATAATAATTCTTCTAGACTATCAGGTGTTAAATTCAATAATTCATTACCTGGTCTATGTAAAAGAACCTTTCTTAATCTTCCTATTTCACTAGTAACATGAATCCCTTCCATTCTTTCACCTCTATACTATTATTCTATTCTATAACACATTATAGCACATATACTTTGTTTTTCAAACCATTTTTAAGAAAAAAGAAATGCTAAATTTAGCATCTCTTATTTTAATTAGTATCAATATAAGTAATTGTAGCATAACCATTTCCAGATTTAGCATAATTAGCTGTAGCTGTACCTGATACATTTGATGTCGAGTTAGTTTTGGTATTTTCAGCTGATGAGGTTGAACAATTATAACAAGTCATATGTTTATTTGTTAATAAACTATTACCAATATAACCTGATCCACCACCTATCGCAACAGAGTCTCCTCATTGAGCTCCCCATGCTTCTAAACGATAAATACCATTTTGAGGAACTTTAAATGTTTGTATTTCTCCTTTATAATCAAAATCCCAAGCTGTATTAGCAGGTACTTTATAACCACCAAATTCTAATAATCCCATAATATCTAAATCTGAACTAAAGATAGCAAAACCAAAGCCAAGAGTAATAAGACACACCAAAAGAAGAGAAAAATATGCTTTCCTTATACGTCTATTTTTAACTACATAGCGTTTTCTACTCATAGGCTATCCCTCTATTGTTATTCTACTATCATTTTCATAGTACACTTATTTAATAATAAGTCAATTGTATAAGATTAATTAAAAAAAGAAATACTATCTCCCAGTATTTCCTTTTTAATTTAGTAGCGTAATCTTAGCAGCTCCTTCACCAGTATGTTCACCACTATCAGCACCTGTACTAGTAAATACTTTGCCACTATAGTGAATACTACAAGTAACATCAGAAGCCGCTGCTGTTTCTGTACATTTTACTCCATTACTATCATTTCGAGCTTTAGTACTTCCATTTTCAGAAACTGCTACATAACCAAGTACTCCTGATATATAGGAAGATCCTCCTCCGCCACCAGAAGCAGCTGAAAGGTATCCACAATCATTGGTTCTATCAGTACCAATTCCTTCTGTACCACCCCAGTAGCCACCACCGCCACCACCAGCAGCCGGTGATGTAGTGGCCGCACTCTTTCCTACTCCAAATGAGGCACCAGTTGTTTGTTTACCACCAGTACCAGCCGCAGGAGCTAAAGTCTCGCAACCATTTTGTTTACTTTGACGTTCTCCGTTACCTCCATTAACAGCACCTCCGATACCTCCATTAATATAAGTACCACCAGGTCCACCGCCGCCGCCAGCAACCATAATTCGAGAATAACGATTTTCTTCAACAAGTCTTATATCGGTAGCACCGCCACCATAATGGTCTGAAGCTCCACCGCCTCCACCATTCCATCTGTTTCTGCCACCAACATAAACATAGAAAGTATCTCCTTCATTCAAAGCAATATTACCATAAATATAAGCTCCTTTACCACCATTACCGGTAGCTCCTTGAGCTCCCCAAAGTTCTACTTTATAAGTACCCGTAGTAGGTGCTCTAAAGGCTTTTCTAACGCCTGTAGAAGAATAATTCCATTCAGGTCCAGCATCTTGCCAAATAGCATAAGCTTGGACATTAGATCTAGCTATTTGGGTACTTAAAATACTACTACCCGTACCATCTGCTTTAGTATTCCATTCAGCAAATGTATAACCTTCTCTAGTTGGTACACATAATGGTCCCCAAGCTACATCATGATCTTGAATTAATTCTGTACAACCTTCCCCACCATTATTATCATAAGTAATCGTAAAGGTAGATAAGAATGTTATAATAGCTGCTCCATTACCGCTTCTATTATTAGCTTCCCCACCAGTATAAGTAAATGTTTTACCACTATAATGAACACTACAAGTAATATCAGTTGTTGCTGAAGTAGCAGTACATTTATCACCATTACTATCATTTCTAGGAGTAGTAACTCCATCTTCAGCTACTGCTACATAACCAAGGGCTCCTGATATATAGGAAGAACCTCCTCCGCCACCAGAAGCAGCTGAAAGGTATCCACAATCATTAGTTTTATCAGTACCAATTCCTTGGGTACCACCCCAGTAGCCACCACCACCAGCTCCTCCCGCCGGAGAAGAAGTCGCAGCACTTTTGCCGCTTCCAAAAGAAGCCCCAGATACTTGTGAACCACCTGTACCAGCCGCTGGAGATAACGTTTCACAACCATTTTTCTTGCTTGCACGTTCACCGCTACCACCATACAATAAGCCTCCATGGCCTCCACTAATATAGGTACCTCCTGGTCCACCGCCACCGCCGGCAACCATGATTCTAGAATACTTATTTTCTTCTACTAATCTAACATCGGTAGCACCACCACCAGTGTGACCACTAGAACCAGAACCGCCACCATTCCAGCGATTGCTGCCACCACCGCCGACGTATACATATAAAGTTTCATCCTTATCAAGATAAAGATTGCCATATACATAAGCACCTTTGCCTCCATGACTGGAAGCTCCATGACCACCCCATAATTCAATTCTATATTCACCAGAATAAGGGGCCGTAAAACTTTGTGGCTCTCCTGTATAAGAATAACTCCAATCAGTAGTTGTAACTTCTAAGTACTGAGCATAAACAGTTAAATCAGTTGTGACAATTGTTTTAGAAGTAATAGTTGTACCTGTTCCATCTTGGGCAGTATTCCATCCTTCAAACGTATAACCTAATTTACCAGGTCGACATAATGTTCCCCATTCTCTTTCTTCTGGACTTCTAGCAAAAGTAGGATCACATGCACTACCACCCATCGTATTATAAGTTAAAGTATGATATGGAAGCCAAATAGCATAAACAGTTTGATCAGCTAAAGATTCTGTTTGACTAGTAATTGTTGTGCCTGTTCCATCTTGGGCAGTATTCCATTCCTTGAAAGCATAATCTTCTCTAGTAGGAGTACACAATTCACCCCACTCACGATAAGATTTAGTTCTCGTAGGTTTATCACTACATCCTTCTCCACCATTATCATTATAAGAAAGAGTAAAATAATCTTCTACTTCTATATATAATATTTCAGCATGTCCATTACCAGCTTTAGAAGCATCTTCAACAGCTAAAGTAAATACTCTTCGATTAGATTTAGTATAAGTAGACTCTTCAGTTGATTCAACACAGTCATAGCAAGCCATATATTTATTCGCTAAGGTAGTATTACCTATATAACCAGAACCTCCTGAGCCTCCCCATTCATAGGTATCAGAGCCTCCTCCATAGTAGCCTCCGCCACCTCCACTTGAGGTTTCTTCAATAGTTCCACTACCCAAACCAAAACTACCTGAACCAAATCTTCCAGTTCCAGCATGTGTTTGAGTTGCAGGTATTAAGGTTCCACAGTCAGTACATTCATTTCTAACAAGAGCTCCTTCCATACCACCGCCATTACCGCCATTAGTTCCATTCGGATTATCATACATACCAGTCTGATAGCCGGCTCCACCACCGCCACCAGCAACAATTAATAAATTATCTTGATTACTTTCAAAAGCCATTAATAAACCAGTAGCCTTAGCAACATGTGTAGCTCCACCACCAGAACATTGTACTTTTCCAGTACCACCACCAGCAGTTAGAGCGCCACCACCACCATTGTAACCTCCAGCAGCAGTTTCTTCTTCTGCCGCACAAGCACCTTGTCCACCTACATTAATGTACAATTGTTCATCTTTTTCTAAAAATACATTTCCTGTAGCATAACCGCCATAGCCACCACGATAGACAACGTCAGTATTACCACCTTGAGCTCCCCAGACTTTTAATTTATACATTCCTGTTTTAGGAGCGACAAATGTTTGCTCTCCACCTGTATAGTCAAAGACAGATAATTCACCAAAGTCTACAACACAATTCTTATCAGTTTTTACATTAGGAATTACTAAGATATTGCCTTGCATAAAGCCACCACAAGTGTCACTAATATAACCATAGCCTGTATTCAAATTAACGACAAATTCAGCATTAGAATTAGTTCTTACTTTTCTACTATTAGGTGTAATAGTTGCCTTATTTTCATTAGCTGAAATAGCATTTACAGTATGAGTCTCATTAGTTATATAAGTAATTCTAACATAACCATTTCCTTCTTTTGAATAATCGGCTAAAGCAACACTAGAAGTATTAGTATTAGAAATAGTTTTAGTTGAAACTTCATCAGAAGTAGTACAGTTATGGCAAGACATATGTTTATTATTTAAAGAACTATTTCCTATATAGCCTGAACCACCAGCACCAGGGACATCCGAATTACCTCCTGATGTTCTTTTAGCACCACCATAGCCGCCATACCAGCCGCCACCACCGCCGCCACCTGGCGTACTAGTGGTATTAACTCCAACTCCCCCTTTTCCAAATTGATAACCTGTTGTTTGCGTACCAGCTTTTGTACCACTGACAATAACATTCATATTGATGGTACCTTCAAAGCCACCGCCATCGCCACCATTATTTTGGTAAGATGAGCCGCCACCGCCACCAGATACAATAAGAATACTATCCCTACTATCAGAAAGTGATGATAATAAACCAGAAACAGTAGCAATATGCGTAGCACCTCCACCGGCACCCGAAGCTTCATCATCATGATTATCCCAACGACCATTACCGCCACCATTATAACCACCTACTGTAGTTAGTACATTGACAGCGCCATTGGCTCCTTTGCCACCAACATTGATATATAAAACTTCATCTTTTGATAAATAAATCTCACCAGCCGAATAGCCTCCATAACCACCTGTCGCAGCTAAAGAACCTTCGTGGATATTTCTACCTCCTTGAGCTCCCCACGTTTCTAATCGATAGATGCCATCTTCAGGAACAGTAAATGTTTGTTCACTACCAGTATAATCAAATAAATAAACAGGATTAAACGTAACCGTACAAGTAATATCATTAGTTACATTTTCAATAATTAAGTTATTACCTTCTATAGAACCTCCACAAGTATCACTTGCGTAAGCATAACCATTCTCAGCAGATAAAGTAAATAAAACATCATCATTTACTTTTACATGCTTACTACTTGGAGAGACAGTACCTTTAGAAGTATCATTAGATGAAACAGTAACAGTATAAGATTCTAGTAAAGTAATCCTAACATAACCTGAACCAGTATGACCTTTTTCAGCTTCACCAGTTGGGCTTCCAAAAGAAAGACTTCCAGCTACTAATTCAGCTGTCATCAACACATTTCGATTAGCGTAACCAGAACCGCCGCCGCCACCACAACGGCCCGATCCACCAGCACCACCGTACCAGCCACCGCCGCCACCGCCAGAGCCAGTTAGAGCTGATTCATTATAGCCACCATAACCACCATGACCAAACACTCCAACTTCACCAGCAACTGTACCTGTTCCAATAGTACCACCAGCAATTTGACTACCACCATGACCACCACCAGTATAAGTTTCTGAAAGATCGCCTCCATCACAACCTGTAGAGCCACCTCCACAACCACCAATGGTAGTGTCTTCAGTATAAGTACCAGAACCGCCTCCACCACCAGCAACTAATAACATATCATTTTGTTTCTCGGCAAATTCAGTTAATAGTCCAGTAGAAGTAGCAATATGTGTAGCTCCTCCACCACTACCACCTGTGTATACTGAATTACCTCCTCCGTTATAGCCACCTGCAACAGGTGTTGAGTTATCTTCTGCTTGCGTTCCTGCTCCACCAGTTACAATATATAGTATTTGTCCCTTAGTAAAATAGCCTGTTCCATAAGAATAACCACCAGCACCACCAACACCAACAGAATCTGCTCCTTGAGCTCCCCATGCTTCTAAACGATAAATACCATCTTGAGGAATTTTAAAAGTCTGTATTTCTTCTTTATAATCATAATCCCAAGCTGTATTAATAGGTACTCTATAATTAGAAATTCCTAATAAACCAAGAATATCTAAATCCGTATTAAATACAGCAAAACCAATACCAATAATAGTAAGGCAACCTAAAAGAATAGAAAAATATATTTTCCTTTTTCTTATACTTTTAATTACTAAGTGTCTTCTTCTCATATGCAATCCCTCTATTGTTATTCTACTATCATTTTTATAGTACACTTATTTTAAAAATAAGTCAATCGTATAAGATTAAATAAAAAGAAAAAGAGATTTCTCTCTTATTCATCAATAAACTCATTTTCACAAGTTAAATTAATTTTTAATTCTTTTAAAGTAACTTTATCACTACCCGTCACAATATAAGTAGCATGAGCTTCACTATTCTTAAGTTGAGCTAGACAAGAAATAGCTTTAGCTGCCAGTGGATTCGTAACAGAACAAATACTAAGTGCCGTTAATACTTCTGATAAAGTTAATCTATCACCTGTTCCCATTTCTTTTTTAAGACTAAGAATAGGTTCCAAAATAGTTGGTGATAATAAATAGATATCATCTGGTATATTACTTAAATACTTAATGGCGTTTAATACTACACTACCAGCAGGAGTCAATAAATTAGTTTGTTTTCCTGTTAAAATCTTACGATTTATCTTCATCGCAATAACTGGTAAGCCCTTTTCTTTCTTCTTTTTCTCTAGGGCTGGTTTCACAACATCTAAATAAGATTCATCTATATTTAATTCATTCATCAATAATTTAATCTTTTTATAGTTATCTTCATCACATAAACCCATTTTATAATTAATTTTCTCATTATAAAATCTTCTTATTATCTCTTTCTTAGCTGCTTCTTCTACTACTTTATTATCTGTAATACAAAAACCTATCATATTGACACCCATATCGGTAGGTGAATAATAAACATCTTTTTTAGATACTTTACTTAAAATATTCTTTAAAATAGGAAATGTTTCAACATCTCTATTATAGTTAATCGCAACTTTTCCATACTTTTCTAAATGAAAAGGATCTATCATATTAAAATCTTTTAAGTCAGCTGTTGCCGCTTCATAAGCTAAATTAACTGGATGTTTTAATGGTAGATTCCACACTGGGAATGTTTCAAATTTTGCATATCCAGCATTAACTCCTCTTTTATATTCATGATAAATCTGTGATAAAGAAGTTGCGAGTTTACCACTACCAGGTCCCGGTGCATTCACTAAAATCAAAGGCTTGGTTGTCTCTATATAAGGATTTGCTCCATAGCCTTCTTCACTAACAATCAAATCTACATCAGTTGGATATCCTTTAGTAAAAGTATGAATATAAGTCTTAATACCATTACGATTTAATTTTTTAATAAATTTATCTACGCTGGCTTGATTCTTATAAAGAGTAACTACCACACTATTTACAGAAAAGCCCATACTCTTAGATTGTTCAATTAACTTAATAATCTCATTATCATAAGTAATATCATATTCTCCTCTAGTTTTTCTCTTTTCTATATCACCAGCATTAATACAAAAGATAATTTCTAAATCATCTTTTAATTCTTGAAACATACTAATCTTAACATCATTCTTAAAACCAGGTAAGATTCTAGCTGCATGAGAATCATCAAATAACTTTCCTCCTACTTCTAGATATAACTTATCAAATAATTTAAATCTTTCTTTTATCTTTTCACTTTGTATTTTTACATACTTTTCGTTATCAAAACCAACTTTCATAAATGCACCTTCCTATCATTAATATCATACACTATTTTTAGAATGAAAAAAATATAAAAATGCAGAAATTTTATTCTACATTTTTTCTTTTCTTTAATCTTACTTTTTGTAATATCTTTTGATCATATTCTTTATCAGTAATAGGTAATCCATAAGTAACTCTAGTATCAAAAGTATAATTATTTTTAGCTATTCTCATCTTTAACCAATATAGATCATGATACATACCAGTATTTAATAAAAACTGTGAAGTAGGATCTTCTAATTGATATCTATTACTATGATATCCTCTAATATATGAATAATAAAGCATAGTTCTAGCTTGTAATAAATCATCACTGGTTCTTTGATTCTTTAATAGATTAACTATATATTTCCAAGCTTTTATTTCAGCTAATCTTTCACCCGGATTACTATCATAATTCTCTCTTATTTTATATCTTAAAACAAAAGGATCTAAACAATCGATATTAAAATATTTCTTATTCATTAAGACATAATCTCTTAAAGAGCAACCAACAACAAAAGACTCTATATCTTTATTTCCCTCTTCAACAATCTTCAAATTTCTAGCATGCTCCATCTCATGTCTTATAACTTCCATACCATATAAATGATTATTAATACGATTAATTCTTTGAATAGCTTCTGGATTAACATAAATAATTCTTTCTGTATTAGAATAACTACCAGCATAAGCATCATTTCTAAATCTTAAATCTTTAATATAAGGAACTAAATCATTTTCTTTTTCTAACATTAATAATAAGCATCTTTCTAAGTAGTCTTCTGTAATATCATGTTCCTGATTACTCATATACCATTCATACATATTTTCTTTCATACCTACTCCCCCATCCTATTATTCTATAATAGACTTAATCATATCTATATAACGAATACTATTAGGAACAGAATCTGCTTCTTTTACAAAATAGTTAGGATCATCTTTTACTAAATCATATAACTCTAGTACTCTATGAAAACTAGTTAAAGCTTTTTGATATTCATGTTTTTGATAGTCATAAAAACCAACCCAAGTATAAGCACAATTTAAAGCATCAAAATAATTTTTCTTAGACTCTGTAAAACAATCTTCACCAACTTTTACTGCTTTTAAGAAATAATTATAAGACTCATCAAAATCTTGACAACGATAAAAGTATAAAGCTGTTAGAATAGTAACATCTATAACTAACATATAATAATCATTAACTTTATTCATAACATTATCTACTATTGTATTGCCAATATCTTCTACTAATTTCTTAGAGTTTAAACTCTGGACAAGAGAAAACATTTCATAGTAAAAATAAGTTCTTAACTCTACATCTTCTTTATTTATTTGTTTTTCAAATTCTGTTATCGCATCATGTAATAATAATTCTTTCTTTTTAGTTGTCTTAATACTTTGAACTTCTTCTGTAAAAGAAGAAAAAAAAGAAATAATTTCTTTTTTACTTTTAAATTGTTTTATCATTAGTTATCCTCCAACTTAATAAATGGAAATTTCTTTTTAAAATGAAAATGGAATATATTAGTAAAAATACCTATCTTATAACTTACAAGGAAATAGATACCAAAACAAATGATAAATGATACTCCTAAGACTGGTATTTGAACAAATCTACCTAATAGTTCAGTAGGCATAAAATGATAAGTAAGGAATAATACTACTCCAAAGATTAACCATAATAAAATGAACTTAGGAAGATGTTGATAAGTCTCTTTAAAGGAAATTCCATCTTTTCTAAGAGAATGAATGACATAGCCAATAGACAAACTATAAGCAATTAAACCACAAATAACAGCTCCTCCTGCTGGCATAAAGCCTAATCGATGGAATAGTAAAATAAATGGTGCATCAAAGACAACATTAAAGACAAGTCCTATTAAAACACTTATTACTACTTCTTTATATTTACTTAAACTTTGTAAGATATTAACAAGTACTGTAAATAAGCCTCCAAATAAAGCATAAAAGACAAAGTAACGATAAACTGAAATACCAATAGGATTATACCCATAGAAGAAAGTCCATAATGGTCTAGTAAAGACTGAAAGGAAAATCGTTAAAGGTACTATAATATATAAAATTAATTCTAATGATTTATTAGTTTTATCAGTTACATCTTTATAATCTTTTTTAGCATAACTAGAAACAATATTAGGAGTTAAACTAGTATTTAAACCAACTACCATAGCTAGAATAATACCATTAAATTTACCACCCCATAAAGTAAAGACACTAGAAATGCTTTCTGTAGTTGGAGCATCCATTTTAATAATATCTGATAATACTCTTTGGACAACTACCATATCTATACTTTCATATAAATTACAAATAGCACTAATCACAACATAAGGTACTGCATATAAACATAATTGTTTTACAATGCCTAAAACAACATCTTTAGATTCTACTTTTACATCTTTCTCTACTAAATTAGATTTATGTAATTTAATCTGTAAATATAAAAGAGAAAATAGTCCTCCTACACAAGCTGCAAAAATAGATATACCAACTGCCCAAGTAAGACCAATATGAAATACATTTAAAGCTAAATAGCAGCCAACTAAAATAACCGTAACACGTACTAATTGTTCTATAATTTGGGAAATACTACCGGGTGTAATTATTTTATGTCCTTGTAAGAAGCCTCTTGTAACACTTAAAAAAGGAACAACTAAAATAGCTAAAGAAACTATTCTTAAAATAAGCGTAATATCTTCTACTGTATTACCACCTGTCCCTTTAGCCGCAATAGCATTCGCAATCAAAGGAGCTAGTAAGAATAAAGCTGAAAACATAACAGCTGACAATAAAAAGATAATACTTCTAGATATCTTATATATTTGTGAAACTTCTTCCTTACTGCCTGTAGATAATCTCTCACTAGTTAATTTACTAACCGCAAAAGGAAAACCAGCACTAGAAATAGATAAAAATAAAGCATAGATATTATAACCATATCCATATAAAGCTCCACCTTTATCTCCTATTAAATGATTAAAAGGAATTACATAAATAATACCAATAATCTTAACAATAATAATAGCTAAAGTAGATACAAAAGCTCCACCTATAAAAGAATTCTTTTTCATTGTTTTATTATTCATTCACATCATCCAAATTCATTATTTTCTTATCTTATTTTACTTTTTTTAAAGTAATTTGTCAATTTAACTAAAAAAATAGATATTAAGCAATATCTATTTTTTATAATACATATTTAATTCTTTTTTAAAGTCTAAAACTTTATCATCATCTAATTCTCCATATTCCATAGATGCTTCTTCTAAACTAATACCAACAGAAACAGAATCATAATAATAATCATCTCTTAATTTACGACATATTTCTAAAATATCTATAAGCATCTGTTTTTGAAATTGAGATAGTATTACATCTTCTCCAAACAAGACAACTTTTAATTCATGAGAATTACTAATAATTCTACCATCTATCCCATTCTTAGAAAGTTCTAATTGTTCTTCATGATAAAGAGTTGGATTCTTTAAATCAGAAATAGATAGATAATCATCTTTACCTTTTAAATGTTTAATTACATTCATATGAGATTGAGTATGTGGTCCTAATCCTTCATTTTCACATACTTTAGCTCCTAAAGAATCTTTTAAAATAACAATAGAAGCTTGTAGGCCACCTTCTTGATTATCTTCTCTTCTAGTATATACTTCTT
>JAEEGL012636851.1_pt1 | contig 11822 bp, 6 predicted proteins | sample 9134231 | NCBI WGS metagenome assembly JAEEGL01 (sample SAMN16246548, study PRJNA631951) | gut metagenome | biome: gut microbiome; feature: rumen; material: fiber-attached | host: Bos | place: Iran: Karaj | collected 2018-10 | reverse complement strand
CCTCGGGGACGCCGATGTCGGTGAAGTTGCTTATCATGATAATGAAACTCCTGCCTGAGACTCGAACTCAGACACCTTTCCTTCGGTTGCGTATAGGAGTATCCCTTAAATATGTATGGTGCGCGCGCCCGCATGTTTTATTAGGATGGTGGGGAATATCGGTGCGCACGCGGATGTAGTGTAGTGGTTATCACTTGGCCTTCCCAAGGCTATAACCCGGGTTCGAATCCCGGCATCCGCACCATTTGTTCCCGATTGTTTCGAATAACGGAATCTTGATTTCGTGATTTCGCAGATCCGTCCCGTTTTCTCTATAATGTTATTAAGTAACGGTACGATATCATCAGCATGTTCGCGAGCAGAGACGGATCCCGGTACAGCGGACACGGGATCCTTTCCTTCAGAAGTATTGCTTTTACATTGATCATCGCGGCGCTGGCGATAGCATGCGTCGCACTGATTGCGGATTCGGACACGTCGGATGCAGACTACCACAGCGGTACCTGCGGTGCCGACGTGAGTTGGGAGCTGGATACGGATGACGGCATCCTGACGATTGCAGGTACGGGGGAGATGAACGGTTATCAGCCGTACAACCTGCCCGACTGGGGCCCATACAGGGATCAGATAACATCCGCGGTCGTTTCTGAGGGAGTGACGACCCTGGGTGCCAACTCGTTCATCGGTTGCACCCACCTTGCATCGGTATCGCTGCCCGATTCGCTGTTGACGATCGGATTCGGTGCCTTCAGAGACTGTACCAGACTGACATCCGTCACCGTCCCGAATTCCGTGACGACCATATCGAGCGAAGCATTCTATGGCTGTCATAATCTGAACACAATCACGATCGGTTCGTCGGTCGTAAACCTCGGAACCTCCAGCGTCAACAATTCCTTCCAGTACTGCTACAATCTCGTGGAGGTATTCAACCTGAGTTCCCTCCCCATTGAAAAGGGATCCGATGAGTACGGAGCGGTCGCGAAATACGCGGAGATCCTGTCCTCCACGGTCCTTCCGTCGGCGGTGACGTCGCAGGGGGATTTCAGGCACATCACCCTCGGTGAGGACACGGTCCTCCTGGGATATGTGGGCTACGATACGGAACTGACGCTCCCGGACAAGATGGCCGGAAATGATTACGTCATCCATGCTTATGCGTTCAACTCCAATTCCGATCTCACCTCCGTCACCTTCGGGTCCGGGGTGAAATCCATCGGTGAGAAGGCGTTCGCCAGTTGCAGCAAGCTGGCAGCGTTGAACAATCTCGGGGCGGTCGAATCCATAGGCGTCAGCGCCTTCGCCTCCTGCTCCAAACTGACATCGCTGGCGATAGGCGAGGGGACGCAGTCCATCGGGGAGCAGGCGTTCTTCGGCTGCTACGGCATCACATCGGTCTCGCTTCCCGCATCAGTGACGTCCATCGGTGACAACGCGTTCTACAGCTGCAGCGGGCTGACATCGATCACCGTGGATCCTTCCAACGCGAACTACTGCTCGGACAGCGGGGTTCTCTTCGACAAGGGCAAGACCGTACTTATCAAGTACCCGACGGCAAGGAACGCCACCACATACGCCATACCTAGCACGGTGGAAACCATCGCGGACAACGCATTCATGGCGAACACCCACCTGACCTCCGTCTCCGTGCCCAACGGCGTGGTGTCCATCGGGAAACAGGCCTTCTACAACTGCTCCAACGTCACGACCGTGACCATCGGCACAGGTCTGGCATCCCTCGGGGTCAATGTGTTCGCCATGGCCAATTCCCTGGAATCGTTCACGGTGGATCCCGCCAATGCGAGCTACTGCTCAGAGGACGGGGTCCTCTACGATATCGGCAAGACCGTACTCATACAGTATCCGGCGAAGAAGACCGCGGAATCCTATACCGCACCAGGAACGGTGGCCACAGTATCGGAGTACGCGTTCTTCAGGAACACGTCCATCGTCTCCGTCACCCTCACGTCCGCGGTCACATCCATAGGCCGGGACGCTTTCTACGGATGCACCAACCTCACTCAGGTCAGCGGAGGGTCAAGAGTGGCATCGATAGGCGCCGCCGCCTTCCAGAACTGCAGCAATCTGGTGAGTATCGATCTCCAGTCCGTCACCACCGTAGATTCATACGCATTCCAGAACTGCACCCACCTCGGATCCGTGAACCTCTCGTCGGTAGTCTCCATAGGCAACAGCGGATTCTACGGATGCAGCACGATCATGTCCTTGTCGTTGCCGGATTCCCTTACCTTCATGGATTCCCATGCATTCAACGGCTGCACGTCGCTCGAAACGGTCGTGTTGGGCAACGGCCTCACGGTTATCAATCAGTCGATATTCAGCGGATGCACCAGCCTCAGGTCCATCGTGATCCCCGATTCGGTGGAGAGCATTGAATATGCCGCATTTCAGCAATGCAGTTCCATGACCGACGTCCACATAGGGGACGGGGTCAAGAAAATCGGGGGCAACGTGTTCTGGAACAACAACAGCATCGCCAAGATCTACATCGGTGTGAGCCTCGAGTCCATAGACACATCGGGTACGGGATCGTTCCGCACCACGACGTTCTACGACAGCGACGGCACCACCATCCTCGACAAGACGCCGGAGAACCTGAGGAACTCGCTCTTCCAGATGGACGGCACCAAACTGGTCAAGGTCGCGGTCGACATCGTCACCGTAGGGTCCACCAGCACCATGGCCTCCGATACCGACAGCGCCGTCGTCTCCCAGAGCGACATCACCTTCCTGAAGAACAAGGCGATAACCAACACCGATACCACCTTACAGATCAACCTGAAGGACGGTATGGTCGCATCGCTCGATGCCAAGGCCATCTCCACCCTCGGTGACGCCTCGACCGAACTGAAGGTGGAGTCCGTGGACAAGAGCGCCCTCAGCGACGAGGACAGGAAGGTGGTCGGAGACAACCCCGTCTTCGAGATCACCTTCGGCAACAACACCAACTTCGGAGACGGAAAGGCCACCTTCACCGTTCCGTACACGCTCCCCTCCGGAACGAGCGCGGACAAGCTGAAGGTGTTCTGCATCAAGGACGGTGCGGTGGCCGAGACCATCGACTGCACGTATGCCGACGGAAAGGTCACCTTCGGGACCAGCCACCTCTCGCTCTACTCCATAGGAGTCGACGATTCCGACGATGGAGGAAAGGGAGGATTCCCGATCTGGATCGTCGCGGTCATCGCGGTCGTCGTGATCGCTGCGGCGGCCGGTGCGTTCTTCGTCGTCAAGAAGAAGAAAGCTTAAACACCAACAACCGGGGCGGGGGACATCCCCCGCCCCTCTTTTGTTTTACCATTCAGAACGCTAAGTTATTCTATTGGTCAATCCATCCACCCGTCATGGCATCACCCAAGAGAGGCAGGGCTATCATGGTACTGGGCGCCACGTCTGACGCCGGTAAATCCGTCACGGCCATGGCATTCTGCCGCATCCTCAGCGACATGGGTTACAGGGTGATGCCCTTCAAGTCGCAGAACATGAGCCTCAACGCCAAGGTGACGCCCGAGGGCCACGAGATCTCGATGATTCAGACGTTACAGTGCCAGGCTGCGAGAGTGACACCTACGTTCAGGGTGAATCCGATCCTCATGAAGCCCACCAGCGACATGCGCTCGCAGGTGGTCGTGGAGGGGAAGGTGTTCGGTGTCTACGGCGTGGAGGACTATTACAACGACTTCATTCCCAACCATTCCCTGAAGATACTGAAGGAGAACGCCGACTGGATACTGGAGCACAACGACATCATGGTGATGGAGGGTGCGGGATCCCCGGCGGAGATAAACATCTACGACAAGGACATCGCGAACATGCGCGCCGCCGAGGTGGCGGATGCGTCGTGCGTCCTGGTGGTGAACATGGAGTGGGGAGGTTCCTTCGCCTATGTGCTGGGGACGATAATGCTCATGCCTCCCGAGGACCGCGCCAGGATCAAGGCGGTGCTGTACAACAACTTCCGCGGGAAGAAGGAGTATCTGGACGAAGGCATCCGTATGATAGAGGAGCGCACGGGCATACCCTGTCTCGGAGTGATACCGCACATGGAGCACAGGCTCCCGCAGGAGGACTCCGAATCTCTGAGAGGAGTGAAGACCGTGGGTGAGGGGAAGACGTCCGTGGGCATCATCCGCCTGCCGAGGATGGCCAATTTCACTGACATCGATCCATTCTACTGCGAGAATGTGAAGGTCACATTCATCACCGATCCCGGGGAGATAGAGGGTGTGGACCTCGTGGTGATCCCGGGGACCAAGAACTCCATGATGGACATGAAGTGGATGAACGAGTCCGGCATGGCGGACGCGATACGTTCCGTTGCGGGAAAGAAACCGATCGTCGGGATATGCGGCGGATACCAGATGTTGGGTAAGAAGCTCCACAATCCCTACAAGATAGAGGACCCCGAGGTCCTGGAGATAGATGGTATAGGGTTGTTCGACAACGAATCCTCATGGACGCAGGAGGACAAGATCACGGTCAGGAACCGCGGGAAGTGCCTGCTGACCGGAGAGGAGATAACCGGATACCAGATACACGTCGGAAGGTCCGTCATCCGTGAGGAACCTCTGTTCGAGATAGAGTCCGGACCCGAGGGGTCCTGCAGGAAGGATGAGATGATCTTCGGGACGTATCTGCACGGGGTGTTCGAGATGCCCACCTTCAGAAGGTATCTCCTGAGGATAGCGGGACACACCTCGAGCGAGAAGAGCCAGAAGGATTACAATGAGAGCCTGGAGGAGAGCATCGACGCCATCTCCGAAGGGTTCAGGCAGAACATGGACATGGATCTGTTCAAGAAGATCGCGGGGGTGGAATGAATGGCCCTGATGCTCTGGGGAACGTCTTCCAACGCGGGAAAGACCACGGTATCCGCGGGCATATGCAGGTACCTGGCAAGGAAAGGGCGCAAGGTAGCGCCGTTCAAGGCATCCAATCTCTCCCTCAACTCCGTCGTCACGGACGAAGGGGCGGAGATAGGCATCGGCCAGGCGATACAGGCCTGGGCATGCGGTCTGGAGCCCGAGGGCGACATGAACCCCATACTCCTGAAGCCCGCCGGCAACGGGGTCATACAGTATGTGGTCAACGGAAAGGTCTACACCGAAGGCATCCCCGATTACGGCAAGAAGCTGCAGGTAGCCTGCGACGCTTACGACAGGATAAGTGCCAGATTCGACGATGTGGTATGCGAGGGCTCCGGTTCTCCGGCCGAGGTGAACATGATCGGCAGGGACGTCGCCAACATCGGCATCGTCAGGGAGAGGAAGCTGAACGTCGTGCTTGTGGCGGACATAGAGCGCGGAGGAGTGTTCGCCGCGCTGTACGGCACATGGCTGCTGATCCCGGAGGACATCCGTCCGCAGCTGAAGGGATTCATCATCAACAGGTTCAGGGGCGAGGCGTCAATACTCAAGGGTGCTATAGACCGCATGAAGGAACTCACGGGGATGGAATGCTTGGGTATCCTACCCTACAGGAACATCATCCTGCCCGAGGAGGACACCCTGTCCGGAGGGAAGGAGTCGTCCGGAGGTTACGACGACATACGCAAGGCCTACGACGACTCGCTGAACCTTCTGGCGGACATGATCGGGGAGAACCTCGACACCGAACTTTTGGAAAAACTCATCTCATCATCCTGCTGAGCAGGGTGTTGAGAGGTACGAGTTCGTCATCCTTCACGTCCGTTGCGTAATTGGACCAGAACGGTACGTTGACGGGAAGGTGTTCCCCCGTCACTGACGATGTGCCGTGATCGATGAAGTAGAATATGCGGTCATGTCCCGAGAAGTACTTGGACATCAGCCTGTCCGATTCCTCCAGGATCTCGACCTTCTTCTGCCATTTCTTCATGTGGCTGTATTCGTCGATCTCGTCGATGTGCAGGAAGACGTTCCCCTTCTTCAGCGCCTCGGCGGCCGCCGAGAACCTCTCCTCCAGATCGTCAATCACTTTGGAACCGTATCCCAGTGAGGCGCATATGCCCAGCGACGTGGGGCTGTCCGAGAACGCCATAAGGTTGTCCAGGCATTCGAAGTGCGGATATTGTTCGTCCATGGTCCCCACGCCCCAAGGGTAATCGGTCAGACCGTCCAGTTCCTCCGCGACCGCACGGACCATCTCCCCCATCAATCCGGGGACCTCCACATATTCCGTGTCCTTCGGGGGACCGGGGAGTTCGGGTACGTCGTCGCAATCCACCGTGACGATCGCTCTCGAACTGATGAAGAATCTGAATTCGGGATGCAGCGGTTCGATGATATGGAGGTTCCTCCTGACCGCCGCCTCCAGTTCCTTGCGGAAGCTGTCGGTGTCGTACGCCCAATGGATCATCCCGTCCTTTATGCGTGCGGGACTGAGCCTGAACGCCGCCCTTCCGGGTTTGACCTCCATCCCGAATCCCATCGCCTCCAATACGGCCCTTTGGAGCTTAGGCTGATGGCCGGTGAACAGTTCGTTGAGGAAGATGTGCGTGTAACCTCTTCCGGTGGTCCTGCCCCTGGTGAGCACGTTCGACTTGACGAACGGCATCTGGGCAACGTCGAACGGTTTCTTACCGCCCAGTTCCGGATTGGGGTCGTCCTCAGTTCCGTCGAGGAGGACGAATAATGTGTTGGTCATTGCAGTTTCCTCAGTGCTATCGCGGCCTGTCCCACCGAGATCCCTCCGTCCCCGTTGGGGACGCGGTCGTGGAACACCGGCGTGAAACCCATCTTCGTGACATGGGATGCGAACATCGTGCTTATAGGTATGCTGTAGGAGACGCCTCCCGTCAGTCCTATCTCTCTGATGTCCTCCTTCGATGCGGCATCGGCCGCGGATTCGACCAGCCTCTCCAATACGCAGTCCACCGCGGAATAGGCGGCATCGTACCTGTCATACTTCCCTATGTCCCTGAAGAGGTGGGCCGTGCGGACCTGTCCGTTCACGATCTCGGTCTCGAAGCCCTCGATCCTCTTCCCTCTGGAGAGGAGGGGTTCCATCTTCATGGCGGGTTCCCCGTCGTACGTCCTTCTGTCGCACACGCCCAAGGTGTACGCCAGGGCGTCGAGGAACCTTCCGAAGGAGGATGTGAGCGCGCTGTTCTTGACCATCTTGGAGAAGACGTCCGCCTCCCTGTCGGTCACGTAAGGTGTATCGGTTCCGTTGGTCAGATCGATGGCGAACTTCAGTCTCCTGATGTCGTGGAGGGCCTTCTCCCCGCCTATCAGCGGGATGTATTCCAAATGAGCCAGTCTCTTGAAGTCATCATAATCGGCGATCATGGATTCCCCGCCCCATGCGTTGCCGTCGGTCCCGTGTCCGGTACCGTCCAACGCCAATGCGGCCATCCTTTCGATGCCGGATTCGGCCATCAAGGATGCGCAGTGCGCCCAGTGATGCTGTACCTCGATCAGCTCGGCGCCGAACCTTTCGGACAGTGCCTTCGCATACCTCCTGTTCGAATAACCGGGGTGCAGGTCCATGGCGATTATCGACGGTCTTGAACCGAGCATGTCCATGAGCGAATCAGTTGCGGTCTCGAGATAATCGACGACGCCTACGGATTCCCCGTTGCCTATGTGCTGGGTGCTGTGGATCCTTCCGTCCTTGGCGACGGACGCGGTTAGGTTCTCCTGCGGACCGACGGCCGCCGCCTCGCCCTTCATCCCCGTCTCGATATAGGAGGGGATGTGGCCCCTCGATTTCCTGAGGAAATACCTGCGGCCGCCGAAGAGTTTCATGACGGAATCGTCCGCCCTGTTGACGATCCTCTGGTTGTGCAGGAGGTACATGTCGGCGTTGAGCTCCATGATGTCTTCGTCGTTCAGGATCATGGGTTCGCCGGGAACGTTGGCGGACGTCATCACCGCCGCGTCGTGCTTCAGATGATCGAACAGCAGATACTGCATCCCTGTGTACGGCAGGAACATGCCGACGGTGTCCAGTCCAGGCGAGACCGATTCCGGGACGGTATCCTTCTTCCTGACAAGGACGATCGGTCTGTGGGGAGAGGTCATCTCCCTCAGCTCCGCGTCGGTGGGTTCGGAATACTTCAAGACGGTCTCCAGGTCTTTTACCATTATCGCGAAGGGCTTCTGTTCCCTGCCGTACCATTCCCTGAGCTCCTGAACGTGTTCTATGCTGGCACATATGTGCATACCGCCCCAGCTCTTGGCTATCCCGAACTTCCCTTCGTCGACCATGCGTGCGAACGTGCGTATAGGATCGCCGGGGATGGGATCTCCGTTCCCGTCGATTAGACGGTAGGACGGGCCGCATACCGGGCAGCAGACGGTCTGATGATGGAACCTCCTGTCCGCGGGATCGGCGTATTCGGATCCGCACTCGGGACACATCGGGTACTCCTTCATCGATGTCCTCTCCCTGTCGTAGGGATTGGACTCCATGAGGGTGAAGCGGGCACCGCATTCGGTGCATGTGGTGAAGGGATATCCGGAACGTCTCCCGGTGCCTCTCATCTCGTTCAGGCACTTGTCGCAGATCGCGGTGTCGGTCGGGATGCCCACGCCGTGCCCGTTGCCTCCCGACTGTATGATGGAGAACCCCTGCACGGAATCGGGGAGATCGTAATCCAGACACTCCGCGGACTCGATGACGGCAAGTGCGGGCAGTTCCTCTTCGAGTCTGACGAGGAACGACGCGTCCCCGTCGGTGTCTATGATCACGGAGGCCCCGTCGTTGCGGACGGTCCCCCTGAGTCCCATGGCCTTCGCCACGCGGTATACGGTGGGTCTGAAACCGACCCCCTGAACGGTCCCGCGGATGACGAAGCGCATGTGCCCGTATCCCCGTAGCTTCTATTATTGTTTGCGAGGGACGGTCCTGAGGAGATCGGTCAGGAACTTCGGGTTGGAATAGTAGTAGAGGTGCGGATATCCCGCGATCAGCCTGCCGTCGTCGTGCATGCACCCGTAGGTCTTCCCCGAGGTCTTCACGGCGGTCCAGTCCGTACCGCAGTTGTCGCTGTCCCAATGGTGGAACTCGTGCCCTTTGACATCGGTGTCGCAGGTCTTCGTGTGCAGGGTGACGTATCCGAAACGGGTGAGCTTGTGCCTGTTGGTGACGCTCCCGTGGATGACGCCGCACATCTTCCTCATGACCCCGTCGGAGTCCTCCATGGTGTCGTGGAGATACATGAACCCGCCGCATTCGGCGAGACAGTGCATCCCGTCCGCCACTGCTTCGCGTATCGCATCCCTCATTGCCGTGTTGCTCTCGAGGGCCTCTCCGTATAGCTCGGGATACCCTCCCGATAGGACGATCATGTCCACGTCGGGAAGTTCCCTGTCGTGCATCGGCGAGAACTCGACGATCTCCGCACCCGCTCTTTTGAAAAGCTCGATGTTGTCCTCGTAGGTGAAGCAGAAGGTCTCGTCCTTGGCGAGTCCGATCCTCAGCCCCTCCCCCGTCCTTTCTATTTCGGGTTCCACGCATTCGATGTCCGGAGCGGTGCCCGCAAGTTCTATGAGCGCATCGAGGTCGAGGGTCTCCTCGAGGATGTCCGCCAATCTCCCGAGCATGTCCTTCAGGTCTGCGATCTCCGACGGCATCACAAGACCCAGATGTCTGCTTTCCAACGTGATGTCCTTCAGTTTGGGGACGTATCCTATGGCCTTCACGCCCATCTTCTCCGCCATGGGTCCGACCGTTTTGAAAACGTTCTCGGACATGCGGTTGAAGATCACCCCTTTGATGTTGTTCCTGCTGAATTCGAGGAATCCCTTGAGGGTGGCCAGAGCGGACGCCGCAGCCCCGTGGGCATCCACCAGGAGTATGGCCGGTGCCGAGAGCTTCAGCGAAACGTCGCAGGTGCTGGATTCCGTGGAACCGATGGCGTTGCCGTCGTAGAATCCCATCACCCCCTCGATTATAGAGATGTCGTGCTCCTCGGCGGTCCTCCTGAAGAGGTATCTCAGGGTGTCGTCATCCGTGAAGAACGGGTCCAGATTCTTGGATCTGGCCCCGATGACGTTGCTGTGGAACATGGGGTCGATGTAATCGGGTCCGCACTTGAACGATGCGACCTTCATCCCCCTGTTCACCAGCGCCTGCAGTATGCCGCAGGTGACGGTGGTCTTCCCGCTGCCGCTCGATTGGGCCCCGATGATAACGCGGGGACAGCTCATCTGCCCCTCACCACGGCTATGTACACGGGGTTCTGCGCGTCCATGAGGTGGTACCTTCCGACCTTCCTGGTACGGGTGACGGAGACGTTGATGATCTCCTCCTCCACAAGACCCAGATCCTTGATCACGGATGCGGTCTCGCCCATGGTCTCTATGGTGACCGAAGTGATCACCATGCGCACGTCGGGGTTCTTGTCAAGGAGACATTGCACTATCTCCTTCAGGTTGCCCGACGACCCTCCGATGAACGCGTGCGTGGGTGCCGGGAGGTCCTTCATGGCCTCCGGTGCGAGTCCTTTGATGACATCGATGTTCGGCGCCCTGAACTTCCTCATGTTCTTCCCGATGAGTTCCGCGGCGGCATCCTCCTTCTCGATTGCGTACACCCATCCCTCGTACGCCGCCAGGGCCATCTCGATCGTGACCGATCCCGTGCCCGCTCCGACGTCGTACACGATGGAATCCTCCTTCAGGCGGAGCTTGGCCACCGACAGTCCCCTGACCTCGCTCTTGGTCATCGGCGCATCGCCTCTGATGAACTCGTCGTCAGGGATGCACATCCTTCTCTGAACGGGGGACGGATTGAGGACCACCGCAGCGCACAGCGTGCCGTAGTCCTTGCTAGACATCTCGGAGACCTTCCCGGTGAACAGTCTCTCGTTCTCCGAACCGAGGTCGCATCCGACGATCATCTCAAGACCGCCGAATCCGTATTCGGTGAGGTCGGAGCAGAGCTTCCTCACCCCCTCTTTACCATTGAGCAGCATGAACGTCTTGGCATGGGTGTCCACGGCGCCGACGGTGTTGGCGGGCTTCCCGTGTGCGCTTACGAGATAGGCGTCCTGCCAGGGGATGAGTGCCTTCGAACAGAGGTAGACCGCGGTGGATATCCCGCAGACGGCGGAGACTTCGTATCTGTCCCTGTCGATGTTCTCTATGATCTTCTTCGCACCGCTGTAGAATCCCACGTCCCCCGAGAGGAGGACCGCCGCGTTCCTGTACTGCGGGTTGCTGTCGAGATAGGATATGATTTTGTCGGAGACGTACTCCCTGAGGATCGTCCTGCCGGTCGCTCCCGCTTCCTCGACCATCCGGTCCGCTCCGGCTATGAGGTCCGCGGAAGCAATGGCATTCCTGGCAGCCTGGGTCATCGTTTCTCCGCCCATTCCGATACCGACGAGGACGACCTTCCTCTTCCCTGCGGAAGGAGGTTCGATGCCGAAGCGTTCCGACAGTTCCCTGTAGGCGTCCTCGGGAGATATGCCCTCGTCCTCCGGGCGTGTTATGACTATGAGTTCCGCTCCCGCCCTCCTTGCGGCGGCGAGCTTCTCCTCGAACCCTCCCGCCGATCCGGATTCCTTGCTCACCACGTATCTGGCGTTGCACTGGAGGATCATGGCGTAGTCCATCTCCTCCGAGAACGGTCCCTGAGCGGCTATGAGGTTCCTTCCCTGGAATCCGCATTCGGCGCAATGCGCTACCGATTCGGGAGTGGACAGCACCCTGACGGTGACCCTCTCCCTGTAGTCCGGGATGCGCATGTATCTGTCGACCTCCTTGGATCCGGTGGTGGACAGTATGTTGCCTTCCTTGTCCATCAGATAATCGATGGCAGCGTCAAGCGACGGTACGGGGACGATCCCGGCGGTATCCTGGGAGTCTTTCCTT
>JAEEGL012220864.1_pt1 | contig 11822 bp, 8 predicted proteins | sample 9134231 | NCBI WGS metagenome assembly JAEEGL01 (sample SAMN16246548, study PRJNA631951) | gut metagenome | biome: gut microbiome; feature: rumen; material: fiber-attached | host: Bos | place: Iran: Karaj | collected 2018-10 | reverse complement strand
TTTCGATTCTTTGAAGAAGGATACGAAGGCGCGTTCCACGTCGGGCACGGCGAGACGTAGAAAACGTTGATGGACAATGTTGTCGGTGAAGAATACGGAGATAAGGAACCATAGAGCTGACCATACGATGATTTCGCCTTTTGCCTTGAATGAGAGTGGCGGAATATGTCTTAATGTTAATACAAACAGTGCAATATAGGGGATAAACAACAGTAGCAGCGGAGTCATCTTGATGACCATAAACTCCGAGACCTCGCTACAGTTGGTGTTGAAAAAGACAAAGATTGAAGAGGCGTTGAGAGGGCATTTCAACACAATCCAGTGGAAGAGGTTGATGAGTCCTTCGGCGAACAGCAGGCTTGCAGCCGTGACGTAGAGCCATTCCTTTTTTGTCAGGACATAGGGCACCAGCAACACCACGCTCCACATAAGCAGGAGTAGGATGCTCCTTGCGGAAAAGACGTCGCTGTTGAGTATCAGTCCTGTAACGGGTGTGAACAGCACCAAGGCAATGAGCCAAAGTATGTTGAGAAAACTGTTGGTTTTGTGTTTCATAGTCTTGACCTGAAGTCTTGAAGGTGTGGTTACGAGGTCGTTACTTCACGACAGTTTTCCCGGCTTTTTGCCAGGCCATTATGCCGCCGTCGAGGTTGTAGACCGTGCAGCCTTTTGCCGAGAGCTGTTCAGCGGCCATAAGGCTCCGCTTGCCGCTGCGGCAGTATACGGTAACTTTGCCTTTGACATCTTTGATACGCTCGGCAAAGTCGTTTGCTTTAACGTCGATGTTTTCTGCACCTGCAAGGTGCCCTTCGGCATATTCCTTTGGGGTCCGCACATCGATAAGCCGTACACTCTTTTTGCCAATAATCTTGACGAATTCTTCTACATTTATGGTCGTCACCGAGCCCTGTGAAGCTTGTTCAGTGCTTTTGCTGCTCCCGCAGCAGACAGCCATCGCGGCAAAGAGCGTTATTGTGAGAAGATGTTTCATAAATAATATGATTTAGAGTTTGCAAAGATACACCTTTTCTTTGGATTTGGGAAAATATTTTGCCATTTTGGGAAAAGTTTGTACTTTTGCAACGACAATGACACCTGAAAACAGAGACATATTATTGTCGGATATCTGGAGGCTTACGGAGGTAACCGCAACCGCACCTATCTATTTATGCAATTGAAAAATAGCTAACTATTACCTGATGGCAGACAGCATAACCATACAGAACAGTAATATTATGCCGTTGTTCGACGACCTGCAGCAGATTATCAACCAGACGCGCAACCGCGTTGCCGTCAATGTTAATGCCAAACTCACCTTGATGTATTGGCATATCGGTGAGCGCATCAATCGAGAAGTGCTTGGTAACGAGCGCGCTGAATACGGAAAACAAATTGTGTCGGCAGTGTCGACACAATTGCAGTCAGAATTCGGCAAAAAGGGATTTGAACCCCGTAGCATCTGGCGGATGATGCAATTCGCCTCAATGTTTCCGGACATAAAGATTGTGACACCACTGGTGACACAATTGTCTTGGTCAACCACCCGTGATAGTAGTTTTATGTGGCTAAAATATATTAAGATACAAGGACAAATTGTGTCGGCATTGCCGACATTTTTTGTAAAATAACGCAGTCGTCAAGTGATGATTTCTGTAAAAAACGCAGTCAATCCAATTTTGTAATTTTTAGGATATATACCCTGCAATAATCTTGAAAAGATGTAAATTTTAGGTTCGGATAATCTTGAAAAGTTGTATAATTTATTTTGTGATAATCTTGAAAAGTTGTATCTTTGCACTTGGAAACAATTAACGATAGTTTATGAAAAGAAAGATATACAGCAAGTTACTCGAATGGAAGCAACAGCGCAATGGCGCGACGGCCGTGTTAATAGAGGGAGCTCGGCGTATCGGCAAGAGCTATATTGTGGAGGAATTTGCCCGTAACGAGTACGATTCGTATATTATCATCGACTTTAATAAAGCCGACAAGGTGGTGGCAACTTGGTTTGACACGCTGATGGAAGACCTCGACACACTATTGATGAATCTCCAGATACACTACAACACACGTCTTACACCCGGCAGGTCCGTTATCGTTTTCGACGAGGTACAGCTCTGTCCACGTGCCCGTGCCGCCATCAAATACTTGGTGGCTGACGGCAGGTACAACTATATCGAAACAGGGTCGCTCATTAGCATCAAGAAAAACGTGCGAGACATTGTCATCCCCTCCGAGGAGGAAGCAATGCCTATGTATCCGATGGATTTCGAGGAGTTTCTTTGGGCAATGGGCAACGATATGCTAATGCCATATATCACCCAATGCTATGAAAAACGGCAACCTTTGGGTACACTCCACAGGAAGGCGCTCGACTATTTCCGCACTTATATGATTGTAGGCGGGATGCCACAAGCAGTGCAGACTTTTGTCCAATCCAGAGACTTTGACAAGGTGGACCGTGTTAAACGCGGAATACTGCAGGTCTACACCAACGACATCTCCAAATACGCCGAAGGCGTGGAACACAAGGTGAAAAGCATCTTCGACCAGATTCCCGCACAGCTGCAGAAACACGAGAAGAAGTTCCGCTTGTCGGCATTGGAACCCGGCGCTGCCTACCGCGACTACGACGATGCCTTCTTCTGGCTTGCCGATGCCGGAATCGTGAACATCTGCTACAACTGCACCGCGCCCAATGTGGGGCTACGTCTCAATATGGAACGCAACACACTCAAATGTTATATGGCTGATACGGGTCTGCTTATCTCCCATACATTCGACGAGAAAGGCAAGGTGCCTGTGGAGATTTACCAAAAACTACTGCTCAACAAACTGGAGGTGAATCAGGGAATGATTGTGGAAAATATCGTGGCGCAGATGCTTGCTGCAAACACCCGCAAGCTCTATTTCTACACCAATTCCAGCCGCAACAATGCCAGCGACCGTATGGAGATAGATTTCCTTACCGCCAAAAGCAAACTCACCACACGGCACAATATCACTCCCATCGAGGTAAAATCTTCGCAGCGTTACACGCTTTCCTCCCTGCGTAAATTTATGGATAAGTTCGGCGAATATCTCACGACTCCCATTGTGTTGCACGGCAACGACCTCAAAGAGGAGAACGGAATCCTTTTCTTACCGCTGTATATGACCCCGTGTCTGTGAAAGTTGTAACTATGACAAAGATGAACTCGAAAGAATTACTGCAGCGCCAGTTGCACAAAAGCCTGGAAGCCGCCCGCCAGCGCTGGGATAATTGCCAAGAGGACTAAGCGCCAAAGATTATTTTGCCAAACAAGAAATAATTCGTATCTTTGCAGCGTGAAAATGAAAAATAGTATACTACCTATAAAAGAATAAAAAATGCTTAAATCATTTATTATAGAAGAACTATATGGTCTTTTTACTTATCAGTTAACCTTCAGAAAAGGTGTTTTTATTATTACTGGTCCTAATGGTTTTGGAAAAACCACCATTCTTCGTTGTATCAACGATATATACAATGGGGAATTCTGGCGGTTCTTCTTTTTAAAATTCAAAAGTATTATAGTCAGATTCGATGATAATAATAAGATAGAGCTTCACAGATATGAAACAGATAAAGTTGTTCTTTTTGGCAACCCATTACAGGATGTAACTATAAAAGTGTTGTATCAGGGGGAAGAGAAAGAGGAAGCTTTTGATGTTACGATTCAATACATTTTTAGACTTGCACGATATCAAACACGTCGCGATCCTTCAAAAATTGAAGAATACCTGGATTCATTCTATGATTTAATGGAAGACGAGTCGATACAAAAAGCCCTGCCTCAGTTGCTTACATATTTACACAACCAGCATTGTACTTTTGTGAAAGCACAAAGACTGGTTTATGGTAAGCAAGACGCAAGAGGAATTCAAACAGGTATTGCATATACTATAGACGATATTAATGAACAGATAAAAAAAACTTACCTTCGAGCACGTAATGATTTTTCAAAAAAAGCCCAGTCTATTGATGGAACATTCATAGAGAGGTTGTCTAAAGCTATTGGAGAAAAAAAAGGCATTGACAATGATGTTTCATCTAGTGAATTACAACAACTAATTCAGAAATATAGAAGGTACCATCTAATTGAAGAAATGAATGTGGATGTACAGTTGCCTGAAGGGTATAATCTGGTAAAGAATTTGTATCTTAATGATATCAAATCAAAATTACAATCACTAGAGAAATATTTTGAGGTTCTTTCCACCTTTGATAGCTTTGTAACTGGTCAAGGACTTTCTTATAAACACATTGAACTAAACGAGTATGGAATAAACGTATTAAGTGATATTGGAGACAATATTCCTCTTAACAAGTTATCCAGTGGGGAACAGAACTTGATGATTCTTGCATATAATTTGATTTTTGAGACATCTAACAATGATATTTTGTTAGTGGATGAACCTGAGAATTCTCTCCATATGGCTTGGCTAGAAAATCTCCTTGAGGACTATATTAGAATTGCTAAAATAACCGGGGCACAAGTGATTATTACCACGCATTCGCCAACATTTATTGGTAGTAGAGAAAATCTGGTTTTTGATCTGTTTGATAATAACAAAGCATAGAGATGCCTGGTTCAATTACTATACATCTACATTCTAAGTTAGACCGAGCACGAACACTCGTTCGAGAATGGAAAACTCCTAAAAATGCTGGGAAAATTATGGTTCTTGTGGAAGGTTGGGAGGACACATTAGTATATGAAAAATTTTTTAATAGAGAAATTGTTAGTCTAAAGGATTGTGGGGGATGTGATGATGCAATTGGTCTCAATACATATATCAATAAAATAGCGCCAAGTATTAAACGAATTACTATTATTGATAGTGATTTTAGATTTTTTTATGGGAGGAATAAAAAAAAATCAAATGTTTTTTTTACAGACACTCATGACATGGAAACTATGGTCATGTTTAATCATAGATGCTTCCAATCTATATTGAAAAAATTGAAATGCATAAATTTAACACATAATGATATTGTAAAAGACTTGCGTTTGCTTTCATATATTCGATGGTATAATCAGGATGCTAAAATGAAGTATAAAGAGAAAGGACTAGACATAGTACATATGAGCAAAACAAAAATATTAAATTATGATGAGCTAATGAAATTTTTTTTACCATCAAGTGGCAATACAAAGCAGTGGTTGAAAAGATGTTTTACCCATTTCAGAACAAAACATTTTCGTGTAAAATCGGAACACTTAATTAATGGACATGATTATGTAGATAGGTTTTGCCATTACGCAAAGAGTAGAGATAATCGTCAATTAAGCAGCGAGGATGTGCTATTAGGAATAGCAGAAGTATGTGATAGCGTATGGTTTCAATCAACCAGATTATGGAGAGAAATTAATAATTGGCAGAACGAAAAAGGTATTTCAATATTACTCTAATTTTTTACAAATTGTCTATAGAATATATTATTAATATAATATAATTGAAAAAAATGTATTATCGCACCATTAAATTGAACTGATAGAAAACAATAAAACAGCACAGAGACAGAAGAATAAATTTGAAGATAGATATATAGAATAGAAGCGTTTTTGCTTATCAAGCTACTCCGAAATCGCCAAATTTCAAAGTACTGTAGTAGAAAGCAGAAATGCTCGCGGGTATCCGTGAGCTTTCTCGTTTACAGTACAGGCTTTGGCGAGCCTCGGAGTAGGACAGAAAGATTCACGGATTTTTATGCCCAGCAACGAAAACACAAAATCACAAATCAAGAGCCGCCAGCGGGTGGCTGACCACGGCGAGGTGTTCACCAATCCACGCGAGGTGAATGCTATGCTCGACTTGGTGCGCGACGAGTCGTTCCGGCTCGACAGCCGCTTCCTCGAGCCCGCCTGCGGCGACGGGAATTTCCTTATCGAGATTCTGCGCCGCAAACTATCACTACTTTCTTCTATAAAGTCACAAACGGAATGGGAATTTAAGAGCCTTATTGCCGTGGGGTCTTGCTATGGCATCGAGCTGTTGGAAGACAATGCCGAGGCTTGCCGACTGCGATTGTTTACCGAGGTGAGGGAACAGATGGGCAAAAATGGATGCACTCAAGGATATGAGGAGAGCCTACGCTATATGCTGCAGAAGAATATCGTCTGTGGCGATGCGTTGACCTATCGCACTGCAGATAACAGGCCTATCACCTTCTGCGAATGGACGCCTATTGCGGGCAGCATGCAGTTCTCGCGACGCGACTTCCAGTTTGATTTCCTTGTCAACCAGACGCACCAGTATTCCCTCTTCGACGAGCAGGGCGAAGCACAGAGCTTCGACGAACCTGTGCGTTCCTATCCACCATTGCATTATACTCAACTCTATAGATATGGCGATTAATCAAAACTCCTTGCCCTGCGGGCAGAAATCTTGTAAATCTTGTAGATTATTCCGCTACGCGGTGCTGCGCAAGCAAATTCTACAAGATCAACGAGATCTCGTGAGCTAAGCGAACAGGAGAATATAAAGATATACTGATATGAAAGAACGATATGCACCAGACATACTCAACTGCTTGGCAAATTTGAGCAGTGACGAGGTCTTCACTTCGCCGGAGCTGGCCAACAGGATGCTCGACCTGTTGCCACAAGAGTTGTTCCGCAGCCCGAAGACACGCTTCCTCGACCCTTGCTGCAAGAGCGGCGTGTTTCTACGTGAGATTGCCAAACGATTGCTTGTAGGCTTGGAACAACAGATTCCCGACCTGCAAGAGCGTATCGACCATATTATGACCAAGCAGCTCTTCGGCATTGCCTGTACCGACCTCACTGCCGAGATGAGCCGCCGGACGCTCTACTGTTCCAAGCTAGCTAATGGCAAGTACAGCGTCACTGAGGCTTTCCGCAACGATGCTGGCAATGTGTGGTACCAACGGTGCAAACACACCTGGAATGCCCAAGGCCGCTGTGAGCATTGCGGTGCCAGCAAAGGCGAGTACCTCCGCACCGACACCCGCGAGAGTTATGCCTACCCCTTTATCCATAAACCCATAAAAGAGATATTCAATATGCAATTTGATGTAATCATAGGTAATCCACCGTACCAGATGAGTACAGGTGGAAGTGTAGAATCACAAGCAATTCCATTGTATAATAAATTTGTTGAATGCGCAAAAGAGCTAAAACCTAGATACCTGTGTATGATTATACCTTCTAGATGGATGAATGGAGGGTTTGGATTGGATTGTTTCCGTAGTACAATGTTAAAAGACAATAGAATAAGGGTGTTGCATGATTATTTAGAAGCCACTGATTGTTTTCCTGGAATTGCATTATCAGGTGGTGTCTGTTACTTTTTGTGGGATAGGGATAATCTTGGTGAGTGCGATGTATACACCCATCAAAATAATGCTAGTACATTTTCTAGACGGAAGCTACTTGAAGATAATATGGATACATTTGTAAGGTTTAATGAAGCAATTTCTATTATCCACAAAGTTCAAGCAAGATCCGAACCTGTTTTTTCTGATATTGTAAGTCAGAGGGATCCTTTTGGTTTAAATTATTTTGAGGATGGTCATGAGAATATGTTTAAACTCTTTTGTCCTCCAGGCACACCGGGTAGTTGTAAGATTTATTCTTTTAACTGGCAGAAAACAGGGGTTAACTACGCATTAAAAAAATATATTACAACCAATGAAGACGCATTGCATAAATATAAGGTGTTTATTTCAAAAGCGAATGGCGCAGCTAGTAGCAAAGCGCCATATGCTGTTATTTCAAAACCATTCGTTGCTGAGCCTAATTCTTTTTGCAATATGACATACCTCTTGGTTGGTCCTTTTGAAGGAGAAAAAGAAGCGATAAATGTGTCTAATTACATATGTACAAAGTTCTTTAGATTCTTAGTAAGCATTCTGAAAAATACTCAGAATGCTTATAAAAAAGTTTATTCGCTTGTGCCGATGCAAGACTTCTCCCACCCGTGGACAGACGAGATGCTGTATAAGAAATACGACCTGACGCAGGACGAGATTGCCTTTATCGAGAGTATGATTCGCCCTATGGAGTGATATGACTAACATTAATAACTATGCAGACGACAGAACAGATACTCCCCACGATGCGGCGCGCGGTGCCGCAGATCTATATGTATGACGATACGTCGTTCCCTGGCTGGATAAAGATAGGGCAGACGACGCGTGCCGACGTGCGCAAGCGCATCGACGAGCAGCACCCCATCACCGAGCCGCACAAGACCTACCACCTGCTGTGGCACGACAACGCCTTCTATGCCGACGGCAGCGGCGAGAGTTTCAGCGACCACGACCTGCACGAGATGCTGCGACGTATGGGCAAGGAACTGATAGGGGAGTGGTGCCGCTGCTCGCTGCGCGAGGCGAAGGCTGCATACGTGGCGGTACGGCACCGCGACACGCAGGTCGAGACGGTGCGCGACCTCGACTACACGATGCGCCCCGAGCAGGAACAGGCAGTAGAGCAAACTACCGCCTATTTCGCCAAGATGGACGTGGAGGAACCCGATCGCCCCAGCCATTACCTTTGGAACGCCAAGATGCGCTTTGGCAAGACTTTTGCCACTTATCAGTTGGCCAAGAGAATGAAGGCCAAACGGATATTGGTGCTTACCTTCAAGCCCGCCGTGGAGGACTCGTGGCGTGACGACCTGCTGCGCCACCGCGACTTCGAGGGCTGGCACTACTTTTCTAATTCTGAATTACGAAAGTTGAATTACGTAGGCTCAAAATTCGAATTTCATAATTCGAAATTCCCCTTGGTCGTTTTCGGCTCGTTTCAGGACTACCTTGGCCGTGACCGTTACGGCAACATCAAGCCCAAGAACGAGTGGGTGCACAGCATCGACTGGGACTTGATTGTGCTGGACGAATACCATTTCGGCGCTTGGAACGATAACGCCAAGAGCTTGCTCGACCTCGGCGATGCCGACGCCAAGCGTCGTCAGGCGGAGGAGGACGAGGTGATGAGCGAGAGCGGCATCGATGTGGAGGGCGGCCGTGCGTGGGACGACGAGGAGGTGCCCATCACAGGCAAACATTACCTCTACCTCAGCGGCACACCGTTCCGCGCTTTGGCCACTGGCGAGTTTATGGAGAACCAGATATTCAACTGGACCTATCAGGACGAACAGGCACGCAAAGAGGCTGTCGGCGGTCCCTACGAGGAGATGCCCACAATGGTGATGATGACCTACCAGATGCCGCAGGACCTCGGAGCAATGATAGAACAGTGGGATATGGACGGCTTCGACCTCAACGAGTTCTTCCGTGCGGAGCAACCAAAGGGTAAGGGAGTGGCAACATTCGTCCACGAGAAGGCCGTGCAAAAATGGCTTGATATAATCCGTGGAAAAGCGCCTATCTTCGGTGACGGCAGTTCGCCACTCAATGTACGGCCTGCATTGCCTTTCGAAGACACCCGTCTGCTAGACCTCTGCGCCCACACTATGTGGTTCCTGCCCAATGTGGCCTCGTGCGACGCTATGGAGGCCCTGCTGCACCGTCCTGCCAACGGTTTCTACCAGAACTATACCATCATCAACTGCAGCGGCAGCAAGGCCGGCATCGGCGTGGATGCCTTAGGGCCGGTGCGCGAGGCTATGGGCGACAACCCATTGAAGACACGCACTATCACACTCACCTGTGGCAAGCTGACAACAGGCGTCACGCTGCGTCCATTAGGCGGATTGCTGATGTTGCGTAACTGCTCCAGCCCCGAGACCTATTTCCAGACGGCCTTCCGTGTGCAGAGTCCGTGGACGGCCACCGACAAGGACGACCCCACCAAGAAAACCATTCTGAAACCCACCTGCTATGTATTCGACTTCGCTCCAAACCGCGCCCTGCGCGAGGTGGTGACCTACGCCAACCAACTGGATGTGGACAGCAACCGCCGTATCACCGATAAGGTGGACGAGTTTATCAACTTCCTGCCCATCCTGCAGTTTGACGGCAGCTCGATGAAGCGGGTGGATGCCACCGAGATTCTCGACTTTGTGGACAACGGCACCAGTGGCACTTTGCTTGCCCGCCGTTGGAACAGCGCCCAGCTGGTCAACGTGGACAATGCCACCCTGCAGCGGGTGCTCGACAACCCCGAGGCACTGGCCACCATTATGAAGATTGAAGGCTTCCGTGCCTTGGGCAGCGACATCATTGAGAACATCGTAAATCGCGCGGAGCGGATAAAGAAGCTGAAACGCGATGCGGGTGACAACCCCAAGAAGAAGAAAGAGCTGACTGCCGAGGAAAAGGAGTATCGCTCCAAGCGGCGTGAAGTACAGGAAAAGCTGATGAAGTTCGCCACACGCATCCCTATCTTTATGTATTTGACCGACTACCGCGAGGAGAGCCTTGAGGACGTCATCCGCAAGTTGGAGCCATCGCTCTTTGAAAGAGTCACAGGATTAACCATCGACGACTTCGACTTGCTGCTGCGTGTCGGTGTATTCAACCGTGCACAGATGAACGATGCCATTCTGAAGTTCCGCCGCTATGAAGATGCCTCACTGGAATATACTGGTGTTAACCGCCATTCGGAGGATACACGCATAGGTCTGATGGACAGCTCGGTGCCTATAAAGGCGTTAATTGTCGCTGGAACTTAACTAACTTTTGTTCCTACTATTCGTTGCATCGCTATGGCGCAGGAGGCGTCGCCGGTGACGGACATCACGGTGCGACCCATATCGATGATGCGGTCAATGCCTGCTGCGACGGCAACACATTCTACGGGAATGCCTGCGGAGGCAAACACCATCGCCATCAGCGCAAGGCTGCCGCCAGGAATGCCGGGCGTGCCGATAGAAGCTATTGTCGAGGCAAAGGCAATGGCCATATACTGGCTGAGTGTTAGGTCAATACCACAGCAGGCCGCCATAAAGACGGATGCAACGCCGAGATAGATTGCTACGCCGTCCATATTAATGGTTGCTCCCAGCGATAGTACAAAGCGGCCAATCTCTTTGCCTACACCCATCTTTTCGGTACATTGCATAGTGTAGGGCAGCGTGGCAACCGATGAGTCGCTTGAGAATGCAAACAGCATTGCCGGCTGCATATTCCTGAAGAATTTAAGCGGCGACATTTTCCCAAATATTGCCACAGCAGAGCTGTATACTACCCCTGCGTGGATGGCGAAGCAGAGGTATGCTAATGCCAGCAAGGCAGCATAGGAGTCGAGTACGGAGGGCCCGTTTTCGACGACTACAGGTGTAAGCATACAAAAGACACCAATGGGCGCTAGCGCCATTATGTACTGCAGGACTTTGCCTACCACGTCGTTAAGGCTGAGTGTCAGCTTTCGTGCCATCTCGCCTTTCTCGCCCACGTGTACCATAGCGATGCCGAAAAACAAGGCAATCACAATAATAGGCATCATCCTCATTGATACTAACGGTTCGACGAGGTTGCTTGGGAACATCTCTACTATCTGATCCATCACCGACAAATGTGGAACATCAACGGCGGCTGTCGCATCGAGATTGATATGGATGAGCGGGAGGACACCTCTCAGAAGGCTTGGCACAACGAGGCCCAGTGTAACGGCAAAAAGGGTTGTGACCATAAAATAGAGCAATGTGCGGAGCCCTAAACTTCCAACTTTTTTGATGTCATTCATCGACAGAATACCAGCCATTATGGAGAATAGCACTAACGGCACAACGATGAATTTTAGTAGGTTGAGAAATATAGTGCCTATGGGTTTGATGTAGCTGTTTACAAAATCGGCTTGATTATGCAGCAGCACACCTGCCAGAACCGCCAGCAGCAGCGCTATGCCAATTTGGGTGGTGAGTGACAG
>JAEEGL012097149.1_pt1 | contig 11822 bp, 7 predicted proteins | sample 9134231 | NCBI WGS metagenome assembly JAEEGL01 (sample SAMN16246548, study PRJNA631951) | gut metagenome | biome: gut microbiome; feature: rumen; material: fiber-attached | host: Bos | place: Iran: Karaj | collected 2018-10 | reverse complement strand
GAACGATAGGGAGCGAACTTCCATAGTAGGCGTCGAAATCTCTGGTTAGAGCCGATATCGCGGAGTATGATGAGCCTGCGCCTGTTACGATTTCGATGCCACTTTCTGATGCAAGATTTGTGATTGTTTTGCAAAACTCATTATAATCAGCTGAGTAAAAAGCATTATCTGCATCGGCAAATTTGGCATCATAACTTGGGTACAGGTATATTGTCGCCTGTACCTTTTCCTTATTTTCTGTAAAGATAGCTATACGAGAACTGATAACCTCTTTAAAATTCTCTTTATATTCATAATACTCATACGATGAAATTCCATAGAGAATTCTTTTACTTTTGCTATTTTTACCATCTGCAACATTACCATGTTTACTGACAATCTTCTTTTCCCAATATCCCCTGTCTGTACCAGCACAAAACTCAACTAATTTACCCACATAGTGACTTTTAATATTCTCCGACTGCACAATCACCTTATCTGCATAAATCACCCCAGGCATCGTCACATAGAAATTCATCCCCAGCATATCCGGTTTATCTTCGTCTGAAAACTCTCCAACCGGGCCAAGGGGAATATATATAAGATCCTCAGTGAAAAGACGCAGATTATCCGCATAGTAATATGGCGGAACTGTGAGCACTGGATTGTGGGCATCGTAAGGACTCTGAATATAGATTCTCTCTGGCTTATGCTCCTGAAGATCATAATCAGTGAAGCCGGTAAGGCACACGTGATCTGTATTTACGCCTGCTGCCTCCAGCTCATTTATGATATTCACATAGTCCTCAAAATGCTCCGCTTCAAGGATTTCCTCGTCACTTGCGCTTATCTGCCCATAAATATCCCTTTGCATCAACGGAAGTGGAACCACATACACCTCCGTATCAGAATTAGCACATTCTTTTACGAAGTAAGACTCAAGACTCTTCCATTCGCGCGGACCTATTGGCAGGAAGAGGACTTCGCGACCTGTAGCCTGGGAAGGCCTATCCAGCATTCCCTTGTCGAATGTGAATCTCGGCAACGCTGTTCCAGTCTCTTTTTCAAAAATCTTTCTCTGGCCTTCAAATGATGGATAATCATGACCAGCTACGCCCTTGTAAACTTTATTGTAGTCACCATAGCGCCTGGACAGCACCTTGTTATACTGCGAAGGCACTGGAATAAGCGTATCCTCAAATGGAAGATACGTAATCTCCTGGTAGAATTCTTTATCTTCGCCAGGTACGCCCTTAAGCCCCCATGGAAAGAGCTGACAAACCTGGTCACTTTCCTTTGGAGGCACTTCTGCCATCCTCTCCTCAGCTTTCTTATACAGAGCTATAGCCTTCTGCCTTGCGCTATCTGCCTCTGCTCCGGCATAATTGCCACTGCTAAGCTTATTAATAATACTCTCTGCCTCAGCAAGGATGTGCATTACCTCATCGCATCTTTTCTTTTCCTGATCAGGATCTCTATAAAGATAATCCTTGATAAAAATATCCACCCCAGAAAGCCATGGGAAATTGTAGTTATCTTTAAGATAATTCTCATCAAAACAAATATGATGGTTGTTCACCACTCTGGACAAAAGGAGCCAGTGATCCTTGTGTCTTTCATAGTCATGAATGCAATAATTATCTGGAAGCTCAGCATCACAAACCGCTCTGAACTTAACATAATCGTCTCTTAGCATGCATATATCAAGGTCATCATCCCAGGGCACAAAGCCTCCGTGGCGCACAGCTCCCAGAAAGCTTCCCCAATCAGCAAAGTACCTGATATCGTGTTTCTTACATATCCTGTCAATTTCTGCGAGCACGTCAAGTTCAGCGGCCCAAGACTGCTTGACCGCTGTCGGAATATAGAAACCATTTCTAATTTCGTCCCTAAAAAAATCTATGCCGTGTCGCATTATTATGTTAAAATCTCCTATCGCATTCTTTGACTATTTCAAGATCAAGAGGTTTAATCTTGGAAGTCACATACGGATTCTCATCATATGGTATAGTTATGACCTCTTTGCAAAGCCCCGTAAGCTTGCGTAGTAGCTCCCATTCACGACGCCCAACATTATCAAAATACTTCCTTACATTCTTCTTATCCGCGCCATATCTTGCAATTTGGTCGTACAAACAACGGTTTATACCAAAAGAATACATGTGTGCCATAGCATACTCTACTGAAGCCTTGGCGCCTTCATAGGTCGCCAGCTCATGGCAAAGATCATAGGTTGCCTTGATAGCGCTATAAATGGAATTGTAATAGACATCCAATGCCATACTCTTGGTAGCAGATCCTGCGTTGTCGCAGTAGTTATAGAAAATCTCTTTTACATTTGCAATGGAATCTGCTCTTAGAAGCATATAGGTCAGAATCTCGGAATCCTCAAGACATCTGACTTTTTCTCTCATTCTAACCCGTGGTTCGTTAAACAGCGTTCTCTTAAATATCTTGGTTACAAGGTATCCACCTCCCGAGATTAGGATGCTTCGTTTCTCGTCATCCAGCACTCCCGTCACATTATCCCCTGTATATATCATTGCTTTATCTGTAGCCTCGCTGTAAAAACCAGAGTCCACAACATCAGCACCTGTCTCAATGGCTTTCGAATACAACTTCTCATACATAGTAGGCGCAACATAGTCATCACTATCCACAAGTCCTATATACTCGCCAGTAGCAGCATCAAAGCCAAGATTCCTAGCTCCGCCACTCCCCCTGTTAACACCGCCATCTATGATCACAACCTTATCTGAAAACTGACTCTCACACCTCTTCATAATCTCCCAGGTATCATCAGTGGATGCATCATTAACCACAATAATCTCAATGTCCTCAAGTGTCTGATTAACAAGACTTCCAAGACATCTTGCAAGTGTATAGTGGGAATTATATGCAGGAACTACAATGCTGACCTTCTTCACTCTAGTTTTTCTCACTCCAAATTTATTATATATCACTCAAAAGAGTATCTATCCTATCTTCATACCTGAACGCCTCTTCAATCCTTGCTCGCCCTGCTGCCGCTATCTGCAGCCGAAGGTCTTCGTGTGCAAGATAGAAATCCGATTTGGCTATGGCATCCTCAAGAGACGTATACATCACGCACTCCTCACCATCCAGAAAGTACTCATATAGTTCACTTTGATAGCTTGATAGAAGAAATCCTCCACACCCCATAACATCTAGCGCCCTCAAAGGAATTCCTGACCGATTAGCCTTAAGCACCGGGCAAAGATTAATTTTACTAGCCACAAAAACCTGAGGCATCTCCTGAAGATAATCCACTGATCCACAAAATTCTACTCTTGGAATCAACTGCTTTTCCTCATCAGATAACTTATAAGTGTAGAGCTTAACCTGATGTCTTCCACTTAGTACGCTCAGAAGCGTCATTCTCTCAAGATGTGTCACATGAGAAGCAACGGCCCATGCAAGCTCCATTCGGCTGACCTGAATAGCTTTATCCGACAATTCTCTGTAGCGCTTTCGAACATCCTCTGCAAATTCCTCAGTTATAACATCGTCAATAATATATCCGCCATACAACTGAATCTGCGTCTTGACCACGCCATCGATATAGCCTTTCTGATACTCGTTCATATGGGACATAAGTGCCGGAAGCATTGACTCGTAGAGCTTTCCAACAAAAGAAATCTCGCAACCGTATTTTCTTTCATCAACCTTAATCTTACGAAGCCTGTCCACATTCACAGCAAGCGGCAGATAATACACGTTATCAAGCCCCATTGCTTTGTACTTTTCATAATCCGCCCTTGCAAAGAAATAAATCCTGTTGCACTCATACTCCATGCACTCTGTAGTCGGCAGATTTGGTGGTGAATCAAAAAACCAGGACACATATCTGATATCTTTTGCCTTGCAAACCTTGGAAACCACTGGCCAGAAATTGGTCGTCAGAACCAGGTCGTAATGCCCACTCTTAAGGTCTCTTTCCATGCGTGTTGTAAAAGACTCATCGTTATACCTATCGAACTTTTGCCGATAGAGCACGTTAGTACAATGATGTCCCATCTTCTCAAGGTAGTACACAAGATCTGGCTGGATATATGAATTTAAAAAATCATAGAGAAGAATATTCATGTGCAATTCTCCTATACAATAGCAGCAATCAACTAGTCTTTAAAACAAACTTAGACTTCACGCCATATTTTTCTCTGTCATTTTTATACTTAACATCTATATCATAAAGCGCCTTGATAACGTGCTTCCTATGCTCTGGGTCTTGATTTGAAGCAAGACCCGTTCTTCTCTGATAGTAGTCATAGAGCGGCTCATCAATGTATCCAACATCATATTCTCTAGCTAGCCTAAGAGTCATATCCCAGTCTTCATAAGCAAAAAGAGTCTCATCAAAAAGTCCTACTTTATCAAAACACTCTTTTCTGATGACCATTGCAGTACATGCCACGAAGTTCCTTCCAAGAAGCCTTGGTAAAAGAAATCCATCAAGTCCTTCACTAAATCTCTTGTTATCAGGAATCCTGATCACTGGCTCGTTCAAAATTCCATTAAGTTCCTTTGCGTGATTAAGAGTCATGCAATAAGCCATTCCAACATTAGCAGACTGCATTTCCATGAAAAGCACCTGTTTCTCAATCTTATCAAGGCGACAAAGATCGTCATCATCCTGATAGACTATGTATCTGCCATTGGATGCGCTTATACCGCGGTTTCTGGAATAGGACACACCTTTATTTGCCGCGTTCCTAAGGTAAATGATCCTGTCATCCGCAAATTCTTTTACAATTTCCTCAGTATTATCCGTGGATCCGTCATCTATGATGATAAGCTCCAAATTCTTCCAGGTCTGCATGAGGACACACTCTATTGATTTTCTTATATACTGAGCCCTATTGTGGGTTGCAATTATCACACTTACAAGCCCAGCTTTCTCCAGGATTTTACAGATTTTGCCAGCGCCAATGCTCATATCATATAAAAGAGATACTGTCTCAGCTTCCTGCCTACAAAGCGCACTTAGGAACTCATTTTCACTCCAATCTGGGAGTACCTTATCCAGAACCATCTTCATAATTGGGAAAAGATCTATAAAGACAGTCTCATTCACCTTTGCAGATTTAACAAGCTCCATATTCCGCAGGTAATATTCCCTAAAGAAATGGGCATCGATAAGATCCTTATATTCCTTATAAAGTTCCGGGATTCCACCTAGAAGCTCTAAAAGCTCGATCTGAATGGTCATACGTGATGAGATTCTGGTTGTAATATCTTGTACAAACCTATCTGTAGTAGCAGAATCATCCAAGTCTAATCTCTCGTACCGCTCATATCTGCAGTATCCGTGATCATTTGTATGCATAACACTTCCAGCCAGTAGATATAGAGGATATGCAAAAGACATATCGTCATCCTCGGCATCCCCTGCAAATATCTGTCCTACATCTCTAAGGAACCCTAGATTATACGCATTACACAAATATCTTTCATCATAGTCATCACCAGACAAGAACTTTTTCTTCGCATAAGGACTATCAATATATGTGACAGCTATATTCTCAGCATCAAATGGCTCAAGTTCCCAGAACTCGAAACTGTCATGAACTCTGGTAAGCCCGAAGGATATAATGTCAACGCCACTTCCGCTGTATCTGCTAACATTCTCAAAAAGCCTTACATTCAGCGCATCTCCAGCCCTCAGAAAAAAAACATAATCTCCCGTCGCATAGTCCATTCCAACATTAAGAAGCTCACTCTTGGATGCTCCCTCATCAGCCATGACCAACATGACATTTTCAGGATCAGCCTGCTCTATAGTCGAGAGTCTTTCCTGTACGCATTTCCCAAGACCATTTACAAGGATGATTTCTACCTCTTTATCCGCAAGAGTCTGTTTATCCATATATGCAACTGATCTTTCTATATTCTCTTTTTCATCTATAAAAAGGATTATCACACTGAATTTAGGCATGTTCGCTCCTTATCGCTCACGCTTTATCAGACATGTATAAGTCAGATTTAGAGCCACTCAAAACTGTTTTCCAGCACTTAAGACAAATTCATTTAGTTCATTTTGTGTATGAAACAGCTCATGAATACTCTTCAGCGCTTTTCTTGCTCCAGCTGGAACCAAATGCAAATAGGGATTCTCTTCCCAGTAAGGACATAATTTTTGACACATCTCCTGCATATATCCAAAAAAATCAAGTGGTATTACACAGTCTCTTTCGCGACTTGCAAAACTTATGGTTTCCAGATAAAACGTCCACAGGAAATAAATTTCAATTATATCCCTGTATTCCTCGTATCTATCAAGATTCATGACAAAGTCCAAAAGCCTTAGCTGTACATTCGGGTGATCTAATATTCTCTTTCCCAGCATGGATGTGACTGTAGAGTTTTCATTAAAGTGATAGAGGTATAAATCCTCCTTTATGAGCATTATCCTGTCTGCATACAGAAATAGTGGATATACAAAAAGAGGCTCTTCGTATTTAACTCCTGCGGGGAATTGCACACCGATTTCTCGTACCAGTTCCAGATTGTAAAGCTTGTTGGTACAACCAAAGGTCACTTTTGCATCTATCAAAAACGGAACTCTGTCTTCTCTTGAATCTATCTGATAAAGTCTAGTTTCTGTTGATGCATTACTGGACCTGGTCTCATTTTCCAATATATACAAATGATTAAACTGAACAATGTCAGCTCCATTTTCTTCGGCCAGATTATATACCCTCTCACAGGCATCCAAGCGAAACTCATCATCTGCATCCAGAAACATCAGATATTTTCCTGTTGCATACTGTATCCCTATATTTCTAGCTTCACCCTGTCCCATATTGTGGTCCATATCAATAATAATCACGTTTTCAGGGCTGTCTTTTTCTATATCATGAAGCTTATCTATTGTTCTGCTATCATCTATAGATCCATCATTAACAAAAATGCACTCTAGTTCATCTATACCGATACTCTGATAATAAAGTGATTTCCAGCACCTATCCAGAAAACCATCCACGTTATAACACGGTATGACGATTGATATCTTTTTTTTCACGTCTATCCCCCAGACGAATGTGCTATTTTACATATATAATTTTACCATATAACGAGTTTTGCATAAAGAAATGCTGTATAATAATAGTGTACTGACGAATAAAGGAGAGTTCTATATGAGTGAAATTCTCGAACTTATTCAGGAAGAAAACTGGACCGAAGCATATACAGCATTTAGTCAGGCCATCTCCAACGGCAATTTAGATGAAAATCTATGCATTTTGGGTGCTACCATATTTGAACACATGGGCCAAGCCGATGCCATGTATGATACTATCTGCTGTGGCCTTGAGCTCAATCCCAGAAACTACGAGTTATATTTAATGCTTGGCAACTATTATGCTGCGCAAAATCCAAATCAGGCGTATCTGTCCTATGAGAACGCTCTATACTTCTCACTGAAACAAGGCCCCGAGGCCAATGATGACGCTGAGACCATAAAAGAGATTATGAACTCTTTTGCTAATGAAAATTCGATATCCGTGAGAAATGTTTCCTTTATTCTCTTGTCATATAACACCCTTGAATATACCCAACTTTGCATACAAAGCATCAGAAACACCTGTATGGAAGGCAGCTACGAAATAGTTGTAATAGATAATGCATCCACAGATGGAAGTGTCGACTGGCTACGGGAGCAGGAGGATATCATACTTGCAGAAAATAAAGAAAATGTCGGCTTCCCAGCCGGTTGCAATCAGGGAATCCGCCTTGCTAATAAAGAAAATGACATTTTTCTTTTGAACAATGACACTTTGATGATGATAAACTCTCTTTATCTTCTGAGAATGGGATTATATGAATCCCCCAGACATGGTGCCACCGGCGCAGTTACTAACTACGCTGGAAATATGCAGATATCTTATAATCAGGGTCAAAACCTTGAGGATTATTATTCCTATGCATTCAAGAATAATCATCCCTCCAAAAGTCCATACGAACAAAAAAGCATGCTAATTATGTTTGCCATGCTTATAAAACGCGATGTTCTTAACATAGTCGGCGATCTCGATGAACGTTTCTCACCTGGAAACTTTGAAGATAATGACTATGGTGCAAGAATATTGGAAGCAGGTTACCAAAACATTTTGTGCTGGAACTGCTTTATCTTCCACTACGGCAGCAAGAGCTTCGGAAAGGACGCTCAGGCTTACGTCGGCCTCTTTGAGAGAAACAGGGCAAAGTTCCTTGAAAAGTGGGGATTTGAGCCCAAATACTACATGCACTCAAGAAGTGAAATAGTAAAACTTATTGACGCTCCTTTGGACGCTCCGATAAATGTCCTGGAGGTTGGCTGCGGCCTTGGAGATACTCTGGCTTCCATACTCCACAACTATCCTAATGCCCAGGTTCATGGCATTGAGATCGTAGAAAGTGTAGCAGAGCTAGGAAGTGCTAAGTTCGATATAAAATGTGGCAACATCGAAACCTTCAAATTTACTCCCGATGAACAATACGATTACATAATATTTGCCGATGTGCTTGAGCATTTGTATGACCCATACACTGTTCTTAAAAATATGAAAGGCCACCTCAAGACAGGTGGATGTATCCTGACCAGTATTCCTAACATAATGAATGCCCGAATTATCTACGAGCTTCTAAATGGCAACTTTACCTATCAGGATGCTGGAATACTGGACCGCACTCACATAAGATTTTTTACCAAGGATGAAATAATCAGGATGTTTCAGGCTGAAGGCTACACTATAGATCAGATGACCAGCATTATCGGCAAATCCGAATCTACGCAGATCAATCCTGAGTTTTTTAATCAAATATGCAAACTTGTCGGAGAAGATAAAAAGATATTATTTGATACCTACCAATATCTGGTACGCGCAAGAATTTAAAGGAGAATAGACAATTGACAATCTATATTCTCGCTCCTCAAAACCATAAAAGTGGAGGACCTGAACTGGCGCATCAGCTATGCCACGCCATAAATGAGCAGACTGATGTCCCTGCATTCATGTGCTATGTCGACACAAGTGCTCCCTTTGATAAGGCTCTTGGAGTTGATGTGCCGGCGCCTGATGCCTATGAAATCTATGAAACCCAGCATATAAGTGACCCTTCCGTGCTAAATGCCCCTGACAGCGTGATTATTTTCCCTGAAGGGCTTACTCTTAGTATGCCTTATTATCCCAAAGCCAGAAAAATCCTGTGGTGGATGAGTGTAGACAATTACATCAAATCTACCAAAGAATCCAACCTTCCTTATATTTCTGAAAGCGTATCACTCCATCTTTTCCAGTCCTATTATGCCAAGGATTATGTAGAAAAAAAGATTCCCGGCGCTAATGGACTTTATCTTTCTGATTACATCAACGAACAGCATGGCAAGTTCATTTACCCAGCAGAACTTAGAGAAAATATAGGACTATATAATCCAGCTAAAGGCTATGACCAGATTAAACCTCTTATAGAAAAAGCATCCTGGCTTAAGTGGGTTCCTCTAACTGGTCTCGATGTTCCTCACATGGTTCTAATGATGGAAGCCGGTAAAGTCTATGTGGATTTCGGCGAGCATCCTGGGAAAGACAGAATTCCACGAGAAGCTGCTGCCGATGGATGCTGCGTTATCACTAACAAAAAAGGAGCTGCTGCCTTTGAAGGAGACGTTCCAATTCCTTCGAGATACAAATTTGAATCCCCAGTGGATAGTCTCGATGAGATAGATACTCTACTTCATGACATTTGCGACAACTTTGCAATGCATCAGGCTGATTACGCAGATTACCGCAAAATGATAGCATCAGAAAAAGATGCCTTTTATTCTGACACACTTAAATTTATAAACACCTGTAAAAAACTGTTCAGCTGATATTTCTATAGGTAGCGCTGTTTATGAACATAATTTTCTATAGATACAAAAGCATATGTGAACCTGACTTTATAGATGCATTCAAAGCTATCGGTATTGATGTAGTCGAAGATGCCGATGGAATGGAGCATTTACTTTCTGTGGAAAAAAAAATAAATCATCTCGGTAACCTTATCGTAGATAAAAAGCCTCTTTTTGTATTCTCAATAAACTATGTTCCATTTGTCGCGATTTTGTGCGAACGACTCCACGTAATCTACATAGCAGAAACCGTGGATTGTCCCGTGTTTGATATTTACAACACTTCTATTAGAAGTAAATTCAATCGCCTCTTTCTTTTTGACAAAGATCAATTTGAATCCGTAAAAGAATATAATCCCGAATGCATATTTCATATGCCTCTTGGGGCAGCATGTAATCGACTAGATGTAACCTTAGGTGACACCAGTTTCTATAAATATGACGTTTCCTTTGTAGGTTCTCTTTATAATGAAAAAGATCCCTTGCTGGCGGTTCAAAAACTCCCTTCCGCTATTACAGAAAAAATAGATGCCGCTATAAAAGCCCAAATGGAATCTGACGTTTACGGAACCCAGGAGCTTCAAAAAATTGTAGATAGTGAACTGGTGTCAGAGCTAAAAAAAGGAAGCTTAAATTTCTACCCTTCTGATATGAGTGTCTGTGATATTTCAGAATATGTGGCTCTGACTGACTATCTCTCTCCTCACATTACCTACTTAGAAAGAATAAAACTTCTTAATCTTATAGCAGAAACATTAGAAAAAAACAGTCTCCATCTTTTTACTCAGAGCAATACCGCTGATCTATCACATAAAGTTACAATACACGGTGGAGTTAACAGTATTACAGAGATGCCTTTTGTCTTCAGACAAAGTAAGATTAACTTAAATATAACCACAAGATCAATATCTAGCGGATTATCTCAGCGAATATGGGATGTAATGGCATGTCGTGGTTTTCTTTTGACCAACTACCAGCCAGAAATTGAACTACTTTTTCAGGATGGTTACCATCTTGAAACCTATAGAAGCCATGAAGAAATGATAGATAAAATCAGGTATTATCTTACACACGACGATGAACGGGAGGAAATTGCTTTAAGAGGATATAAGAAGGTTAAAGAAAATGGAACTATCTTAAGCAGAGTATTAGACATTCTAAAAATTGTTACTAAATAACCCGAAAAAAGGGCCCCGGTAAACCGGGACCCTTTTAGGTAGTTGCAATGTTTCAAACAGATGTTTTAAACATATATTGCAGATATATTAGCCGAGAAGTGAAAGAACACCCTGATTTGACTGGTTAGCCTGAGCCAGCATTGACTGACCTGCCTGTGCAAGGATGTTATTGTTAGAATACTTAACCATCTCGGTAGCCATATCTGTATCACGAATCTGAGATTCAGCTGCCTGAGTATTCTCAACAACGTTATCAAGGTTCTTGATTGTGTGCTCAAGTCTGTTCTGGATAGCACCGAGATTAGATCTCTGCTCTGATACAGTATTAAGAGCTGTTTTGATGTTTGTAATTGCAGCCTTTGATAAATCATGAGAAGAAACATCAAGTGCATTAACACCAATGCTTGTAGCACTCATCTCGCCGATGCTAACAAGAATCTGGTTCTGAGTATCTGTCTCTGAACCAACCTGAAGGTTCTTTCCTGTGAAGGAACCATCAAGAAGCTGCTGGTTGTTGAACTCTGTAGCTGTTGCTGTACGAGTGATCTCAGTTGCAAGCTGATTGATCTCGGACTGGATGTAGCTACGATCTGTTGTCTGAAGAGTGTCGTTAGCTGCCTTTGTAGCCAGCTCGTTCATTCTCTGAAGCATTTCATGAACTTCGTTTAATGCACCTTCAGCTGTCTGTACTACAGAGATACCGTCCTGAGCGTTAGCAGAAGCCTGTGTAAGACCCTTAACCTGACGTCTCATTTTTTCTGAAATTGCAAGTCCTG
>JAEEGL011686268.1_pt1 | contig 11822 bp, 11 predicted proteins | sample 9134231 | NCBI WGS metagenome assembly JAEEGL01 (sample SAMN16246548, study PRJNA631951) | gut metagenome | biome: gut microbiome; feature: rumen; material: fiber-attached | host: Bos | place: Iran: Karaj | collected 2018-10 | reverse complement strand
TCTGCTCTTTTAAATGTGTAGTAGTTTTCATCATCTAGATCTTTCTTAGTTACATAGATATCTTTTACACCAATAAATCTAAGGCCTTCATAAAATCCATACTTAGCCAAGATATACTTATCTGCTGCTACAGATTTACTAAAGATCCTAGAGATATAGTGATTAATTCTAATATCTTCATCTTTAGTACTCTTCATATTAATAGTAATTCTATATACTCTGGTAGCCATAAAGACTATCTTCATTGTAATAGAAGGATTCTTAGCATTTGTACTAGTAGAATTATTATATGTACTCCCATCTACTATCTGGTAGAGGGCACTATATAAAATACCACCTATTCTAAAGTAATACTTATCAACAATACGAGGAACTTCTATGATTACATCAAGATATTCCTCTTCATCTTTTACTTTAATATAATATTTCACAATAAGTAACTTAATATCAGATCCTTTAAGATCTATATAAGAATACTTATTGTCTTTCTTTCTAGTATGTGATTTATTCTTGGTCTTTCCATCATAATAATTATAAAGGATTTGATTGATCTGATTATAATCTTCTACAACAGTGAAGTTTGCTACTTTAATAGTGAAGTATCTATTCTCTCTTTGACAGGAGAGAATAATTTTCTTCAACTCATCTATTACATCATCATCAGATCTTACAAAGAGATCTGGATTGAATTTATACTTATTGTTTTTATTATATTCATGTAATAATTGCAGTTGATTCATTACTGCCATAGATCATTTCCTTCTTTTATCTTATCCATAACCTCCTCTACTCTGTTTCTTGTATAAGTAGAGAATGGTTTAATGAACTTATTATTCTCCCAATATTTAATAAACTCTCTATCATCTTCTTTGAGAATGCTGAAAGTTGCCCAATCAAGAATCATCTCAGCAATACAAATATTGGGCATATCTTTTACTTTATTATTATCTTTATCATCTACATAAGTCCAGTATTCTGGATGATGATCATTATTTCTTAAATGATGGAACCATGCATCTTCAAATGCAGGATCTTGATTCTGAGTAGCTTCTTCTGTAGTAGGATAGAATTTCTTTCTATACCCATCAAATTCTTCTTTAGACCATTTACTCTTATCATGATTAAGAACTCTTTCAAGAAGTTCTTTAGTATCAATCTCAAGAACATCTTTAAGAATATCAGCATATTTATTATATGCAATTTTTACATTTCTGATGTGGGTGTTTACGTAATCCTTGTATCTGTCGATAGATTCCTGTGTATTAGAGCAAATTGTTGTAGCCATTTGTAAACCCCTCCAAAACTATATTATTTTTTACGCTTAAATAGTTTTGATAATAATATTACTATAGTAGCTATAAGAGACATACCTAGTATAATAGGCCATACAAGTACTATAGCTATAATATCATTTGAAGATTCTCTTCCATACTTATCATAGTTTACATAACCTTTGATTTTAAACATTTGATAAGTGCATACTCCACAGAAAAGGTATAAAAATATTGTAAATATAATTTCTACTATATTCATTTATATCACCTACAAAATTTATCTACAAAATCATTCTCTTTATGAATATACTTATGGCCTGTAATCTTCTCTCTAGGTAGTATGAGATCTCTCTTACTACCTAGTCTCTTTGGAAGATCTTTACAGATCATATTCTTATATTTCTCTGTGAAATTGTAATGCTTCATTTCTTTCTATGACCGATATAATATATAATATCATATATTAGAATGAAAGGCCATGCTATAATGCAACACAATACTCCTACAGGAGATACATGATAATCTCTTCTGATTTTTGAGTTCTTATAAATCTTTCTCCAAATATAGGTAAATCCTATTACTAGATATATAAGTAGGGCTATGATTGTTAATAATACTTTCACTACAAAAACCCCTTAGATTATATTTACTCGTCTTCATCATAAATATCATCTCCAGAAATGATAGTAGATACTATCTTTCTTCTAAGAGGATTAGGTACATCATCAGATGCATCTTCAATTACAATACTGGCTTTAAGATCCAGTTTATTCAGGAATGACTTTAGCTTATTCATTGTGATATCAGGTTTACCAAGAAGTCTCATATCGTTATTATAATTGCTACCAAACTTATACTCATAGTTTGCAAGGTCAATCTGTTTACCATTAATAGCTTCCTTAAGAGCAGCCATATGAGGAGTATCATTAGCTCCGATCTTAATGAAAGTTACGTTATCAGCTTTAGTAAGTATAGCTCTTTCAGATTCTTTAATTTTCTGTTGAGCTTCTATTACTTCTCGTATAGTTTTACAATCTGATATACTGATCAAATGCTCTACACTATAACTATCCTTATCTTCCTCTGTTACAGGATCAATGAACTCAAATGTGGTATCATCATTGTCATATATACCAACACCAGTATCTGTCTTTCCTCTAACAGGATAGACATAGTCTCCTTCTTTTACTGCATTAAACTTACCATAGTTATCAGGATGCTTACTATATTCTTCATAACCAATTACATCATACAACTTATCTTTAATTCTAATCTTTTCAACAGCCACTACTATTCAATACCTCCTCTTTAAAAATAAAGGTAGGCTAAGCTGTCTTAACCTACCTTTATTAAAAGTTTAATTCAGATAAGAGTTACCTTGATTCTATTACTTAAACAATAGTATCATCCTTGATAGCTTGCTTAATAATAGAACCAGGAACTACAGAGATAATGATTTCACCATTCTCTACAGTAGAAATAGCTTCAAGATAATCAGGAAGCTCTACAGCAAACTCTTCTCCTTCCTTAGCATTACTGGCCATGTAATCACTAAGGGTTACGAAGAGCATCTGAATTACTTTATGAAGAAACTCAGGATTCTTAAACCTACGATGAGTCATATCACAGAAATTCTTCTCAAGGGAAGTGATATATTCTGTGTTGAGATTATCACCGATGCTGTTAATTCCTTCGAGATCACTCTTGTTGAAAGTGAACTCGAGATTCCAGTTGCCTTTATCTTCTCCTTCAGCAGGCTTGGTATAAGTCAAGATACTGCCGAAGATAAAATTACCCTTAAGATCTTTGATCTCAAAACAAATCTTTTCATCATTCTTATTCTGCCGAGACTTGAGAATCTCGGAAACAGTCATCAGAGTGCTCTTCATCAGAGGAGACACATGATCCTCCAGCCAGGAGAATCTGAAGTTGGTTTCACAGTTCTTCACAAACATGGAAGTGAAGCTGGTTTCACGAATTAGGTCGAGTACTTTCTCCGCCATTTTAATCTAACCTCCATTAGATTTTTGATAGTGTTATTGTTTGCTAATAATATTCTATATTTTTATTATTTAGTTTATACTATATTAATTTTGTAAATATTTAGGATCAATATAAGACAATGGATTAGCCTTGAATTGATCAATAGGAATAACTTTACAAAGATCTCCTATCTTATTCAATTTAGTAGAACTAAACCCAGCATAAGGAACTAATAGGATATTAGTTGACTTAGTTACATTAGAATTACCACTAATATCAATCAACTTATATCTACCAAGATCCATTTCAAGTTGAGAATCTCTACAACCTGTAAATCTGATCTGGAACTTATTAATCTGCTTATCTCCTATATAAGAGCTCACAATAGATCCAATAGAGATAATCTTCTCTATATCTCTCTGGAAATATGCTCTTTCCTCTATAATAGTTTTAGCAGTTGTAATTCCTATACCATTAACCCTTTGAAGTTCTTCCATGAGTATATTAGGATTCTTATATAGAATATCTTCATACTTAACTCTGGATAGAATCTTCTTCCAAGTATCTATTGAGATATTAGAGAACCCAATAGATCCAAATAGCTTAAAGTCATCTATAGGACGGAAGAAGTTAGATTGAATTCTATCAATCAATTTCTGTCCATTTACATCTCCTAAGAGACTAAAGATCTTATAGCTATTATTAATACTCATATCAATCAAATCAGAGAGATTATAAACCTCTAAGATTCTAAATCTCTGCTCTGAGAAGTCTTTGATATTGAGTTTCTTAAACATATTATCCATTCTGGCTATCTGTCTATCAGGACACATCATATTCATACAAGATGCAGATTTATCTGTAAAGAATAAATGAGAACCACAAGATGGACAGAGAGATGGAAATTCTATTTCAGGATTTGTATTCTTTCTGTTCTGCTCACAATCTACTTTAGTAGCATATGGCATTACATCATTAGTATATTCTATTTCAATAATATCATTCTGCTTCAATCCAAGCTCTTTAAATCTAGCATAAGAGTGAAGAGAAGATTTCTCATGAATAGAACCAAAGAATTCTACAGGAAGATAGTGAGCCATTGGTGTCACTATTCCATTTTGTCCTACTGTAAAGCTACAACCTGTAAGAACAGTTTGTCTCTTTAGAGCATTAAATTTAATAGCTATCTGATATTGATTGATAGCTCCTTTTCTTCCCAATCTTTCTCTGATATCTTTATTTAAATAACTGACAACAACTCCATCATACATATATGGAACTAGATCTCTAATAGCTTCAGCTTCTTTTACAAATCTATATACTTGGAATAAGGCATCATTATAGTTCTGCCCATGAATAATAGCATATCTATTATAGACACCCATATTATAATATTTATTCATAAACTCTAGCTCAGTAAGCCTATCTATATCAAGAGAGGTCTGTAATGGAACTAGAGTAATGAAGTTTCTATATTTATAGGCATCAGAACTTCCAAGAAGTCCTATAATAGCAACTCTACAGTTAGCATACTTAATTTTTCTTAACTCACAAAGAGTATAAAGATTCGGTTTTGTAATAATAGCCTCAAACTTCATACCAAAAGATTCCTCTTCAGGTATATATGGGGCATATGGGAATTTAATTCCACCAAGAAGAGGAGTTAGATCTCCTGCTACATCAGCATCAGTATCTCCTCTAGTTCTTGCACTAATAATATGATCAGTCACATCTGCCTCAACAGATACACCATCATTCTTTAATTCACAAATAAGGTCTATAGGACCATTAGGATTAAATAAACCTTCTGCTACATGTTTTCCTAAGAAGTCTCTTTCAAATGTCTTTACTGTAGGATCATTAATAACACCTTTCTCTACAGCTTCACTATTCAAAACAAACTTACATTTATCAAGAGTACCAACCAAGTTTGGATACTTGTGTGGAATACTCTTATTCATCTTACTTAAAGTGATATTAGAATCTATAACTCTATACTGAGAATATAGATTATGGTCAAATGGTGGTTCTCTTAAGAGTTCCTCTTTGTTAATAAATAAAGAGTTATCAATAAATACTGGATCAATTTCTGGGTATAATGGATCTTCTAACTCCCCTTCAATGAAAGGAGAGTTAGAAGAGTCTCCTCCTTCAATATTATTGAATTGAACTGGAGGAGAAGCTATTTGATAATCCATATACTGTTTAGATTTCTCTACTAATAGATCATATACACCATCTTCTAGAGGAAGGATATTTCTATCAGTATTATTATAAAGAATATTAGATATCTGAATAATATTATTTAAGATTCCTAAATCTTCTTTTCCTAAATTAATTAAATTTAATAATCTTACAGCTTCTTGATTAATATATTTTATATCATCTATTGTTGGATATAAACCATGTAGAGTATTCTGTAGAATACTAGAGCTATATTCCATCATACTAATCCACCAAAAGCCTCACATCTCATTTCATCTGCTTGCATTTTAGAATAATCACTAGGTTCACTCTTCTTTGCTTCAGTCTCAGAAGAAGAAGAACTATTATATTTTTTATTCATCTTCAATACATCATCTTTGATCTTTCTAAGCTCTTCTCCAATAGATACAGTATTACCAGTATCTAGAAATCCTGTTTTGGATAAAGCTTCTTCTCTCACTTGACTAATATCTTTATTCTTTTCTCTAATCATCTCTGCATATTCTTCTACTGTTTCTTCAACAGTATTATTCTCTTCTTCATTAGTATCAACTTTCATTCCATTCATCAGTTCATCAAAAGTAACAAACTCTTTATAACAAATATGACTAAATCTAACATCATCAGCTCCTCCAATATCCATATGGAGAAGATTACAATGATTTTTTCTTGATGAAAAATTATCTGTCTTAAATTTACATGTCTCACAATTATCAGGATATTGGTCTACTACAATTCTCATATATTAGACTACCTCCTTTTATATTTGAAATGAATAGAAGAAGAGTAAATGGATACTCTTCTTCTATATTATAATTTATAATTGATTATAGTTTATCCCACTCTACATACTCACCATTTTTTGGATTCTCATATAGTAGTGGGTCTTCTAAACCATCTTCTAACTCTAAAATCTCTGATGCTTTCTTAATATATTTACCAAAGACTTCAATAGCAGACAATTCTCTAAACTCTCCAGTTTCAGGATCTGGACAATATAGAGGATCTGTCCAACCTTCTTCCATCTCTAGTACTTCTATTAATCCCAATGGATCTTCCAGCTTCTTTTTGTGTCTCTCAAAAGAAAACTTAAGACCCAATGTTTTCATATAAGCATTTATGATCTCTACATTTCTGTTTTTAGAGTTATTATCCAATTTAATATCAATATTAAATGGATCATCATTCAGTAGCTTAACAGCTAATCTTCTAGCATGTGGTGAAGTGGAATACAACATAAGAATCTCTGTAACAATCTCTGCACCAGCATGGAGTAAATCTCCTAACTCCATATCACCAAAACGAATAGGAGTTCTTGCATAAAGAGATTTATATACATTATTCATCTTATTACGAGTATTCTCATTTCTAATATTAGTAGAAGATAGATTGGTAACAGAAAACTTTTCCTCAGCATATTGTTTAAGCCTATAGAAGTATTGTTTAGCCATTACAACTGGTCTTCTACTTTGAATATATCTGATATTATTGTTACTATCTAGGATAGGAACTTCAATATACTCTTCATCTGCTACAAAGTCAAATATATCATATAGATTCTTAATCTTATCTATATCAATAATCTCATTAGCTGGGTCTACAGATACATGAATATTATCATTGTCTAGAATTGTAGATGCATAAAGAATAGCATCTTCATCTGATAGATTCCATAAATAATTTTCAATGTATTGACCCATTTTAGGAGACACTGATTTTATAAATTGTATATAGATAGCAAGAATATCTTGTACATTAAAAATCTTATCCTTGCTATACTCTCTCATAAACTCTACAAGTCTTCTTCCAACATAGTTTACAGATAACTCAAACAGTTGACCTGGGTCTTCTCTGTTAGTTACTGTATTCATATTGAGAATAACTTCAGCTCTATAATCTGTTCCTTTAATCTTAGGCATCAGTTCATCAGGATATATCTTAGATATAACACCTTTACAGCCATATCTATTACTAAGCTTATCTCCTTGATGAACTTCATTATCTTCGATTACTATAATATCCATTACAGTATTACCAAATACTTTATCAGATACAAATTGTTTACCAGATAATTCATTAGAGCAATCATAGAAGATCTTTTGTAGATCATAAGACATATTGTCAGGAGATTGCCCTGTATACATTAGAACTGTATTGACTATATCATGACAAAATCTAATGTGTTCATCATAATATTTCTTGATTTGAATGTAGTATTGAGATTCTTCCAACCTAGCTGGGTTGTTTACATGAACATCAATATCTACAACTCTACCGATGACAGTATATTTATCATCAGAAATCATAATATTCTTCAGTTTATTATAAGACTGTAAATAGAGAGCAGTATCTTTACTCTCTCTACGTAAAGCACAGAGAATACCACCATTAATATCTTCACCAATATCTGGGAAAGATTTATAATAATTGTCTTCTCCATATATATTTAGAGGAATATCATTATCGTTTACAATGATATTTATATTCTTGATCAATGGACTGACTAATTTCTTAGCACAAGATTCAGAGATGATTATACCATCCTCCATACTATATTCATCTGCTAAATAAACTGTGTTAAGATTAATACCATCCATTCTATTCCCATATTCATCAAAAGCAGAGCTACTCTTAATGATTGTACCTTGTTTAATTACATCTCCAACAGAGTATCTATCTAGATTAATATTATTATGGAGATATCCATAAGATTCAGTTACATGAGTATAAGTTTTTCTTTCAATAATATCAAGACTATCTCCATCAACTTCCCTGATCAGAAGATAGTAATGATATTCAGGAACCCAAGAAAATTTCGGTATTTTAGCCAGAATTTCATAATCTCCAGATTCTAGCTTACGATAACTGGAGCTATATTCTCCGAATTGTGTTTCATATCCTGTTCCAAAGATTGGAACCTCATAATTCAATAATGGTAGATGTTGTTCTATATGAATTGAATGCATCAGTTTCCTGGAGCCAGAATTTGCACCTGACTGAGGAATTAATAGATCCTTTCCTAGTAACTGATCATTAGATTCTATTCGGCCTTGTAAACTTTGTTCTATTTCTTCTTTTAAATTCAATGAAGCCATACACAAACCTCCCTTCTCCAATACTCAAGAAAGAGAATAAGGGATTATTTACTCTAATATGATAATTATCAGAGTAAATAATCCCAGATGTTACTGTTATAATATATTAGCTAAATAAAGTTTATTGAGTATTATTTATCTGAGAAAGGATAGAGTTTCTAAGATTAACAGAGATACTACTTTGTTCTTGAATATCATTTTGTTGTCTGATAGATTCTTTTAGAGTACTCTTGAGATAATCTACACAGACTTCAATAAAAGCTTTCTGGAATTCTTCTGATGTATAGAGTTTATTCTTAAATTCTCTCTGTGAGAACTTTTCATCAGGATATCCTTTGAGATAGAGATAAGCTCCAGCTCCTCCGATAAGTCCTGCTTGTTTTACTGTAACAAATAGACTCAGATCAGGATCAAATCCAATATCTTGATTAAGTACTACTGTACAAGTCATACCAGCTTTATTATTTCTAGACTTAACCAAAGTAAGATCAACCATAGCACCAGAAATTCCTAAGGTTTCATCTGCCTTTAGTTTAAGATTATCATCAAATCTAATCAGAAGATTAGAGAGATATACAATAGTATTTCCACCAGGAAGTGTTTCATCTTGTTTTAGATAACTGACTTTACTCTTCTTATGGCTATATGGATTAATATCAATCTTTTCATTGATATGATTGATCATAATAAGAATAATATTAGCACTCTTCAGCATGGGAATAATTCTCTTAAAGATCATAGAATTAGTCTTAGCTGCACTGGTGCTAGACATAGAACCAGAGAGTTTCTCTTCTTCAGTATACTGCTCTGGCATGAGTAGAGCAATAGAGTCTAGAATATAAATAGTAGGCTCTAGTTTATATACTCTTCTACCAAATTCATCAATTAATCCAGTATCATATTCATAAGTACCTCTATCTTCCAACTTAAGCTCATAGATAGTACGAATACGTTCATAGAAATTTTCTGCAGTAATACCTGCATCTCTACATACATATTTTCTAGAGAAGTCTTCATCAGAGAATCCTAGAAGTAATTGTTTACGAGAGGATGAAATACCACCCTCAATATCATCATGGAATACAACAGAAGTTTTATATTGATTAGCAATATTACCACCAATCTGCATAGCCAATGTAGTCTTACCACATCCAGATCTACCGATAAACATACACATAGATCCATCAGCAATACCCACAGAGTAGTAGTTGGTTAGAGTATTATCTTCTGTCTTAATATTTACAATTGATCCATTCATAAAATCGAAGTTCAGAAATCCAGTAGGATATTGTACTGTAACCTGAGCTTCTTGTTTCATTTTGTAGTCTTTCATTTTGGATACAGTATCTCTAAACCTATCGGCAAGAGATATGAATCCATTATCACTTGATGCACTTCTAGCCATTGTTTATCTTTCTCCCTCTATTTAGAATTAAATCTCTTCTACTTCATCAGGTCCAAGAATCTCGAATTCAGGATTCTGGTTTTCATTAAGTTTTTCTTTAATTTTTTTCATATGATCATCCCAAAGTGTTGATGCTTTATCATATTCATTATCTTCATCAAACAATGGTTTCTGATTATCATTTGAATCATATACATCTGAATTTTCTTTTAATGTATCATTAGTAACTTCTTCTGAGCAACAGTCACAGTGTCTAGCATCTTCCATACCACTATCATAGAATCCTTTTCCTACTTTAATCATAAGATCAGTATATTTGATCTGTAGATTTCTCATTTCATGATAAGCAATATATAGTAGGAAGTTCAGAATAGTTTCTGCATTATCTTGATCAGATGTAATTAGTGTAATAATAGCCTTAGTGATATCATTTGCACTAATACTATTACCAGAAGTAATTAAAGTATTGATTACTTCTTCTACATTATTAATATTCTTAAAAAGTTCTTTAAACTTAGTAAATTCATCTACATCTAGTTCTACTGTATCCTTTTCTTCCATAGGGATAATTACAAACTTATTATCTCCTAGTACTGTTCCTTCAATTTTATCCATATATAATAAACTCCTTTCTATAAGAGATTATTCTTAGTAATATTTTGTTCCAAATTATATAAAAAATAAAAATGGTCAATACTCAAACTAGAGTATTGACCATTGTATATATTTTAAGGAATATAGATATCACTTGCAATCAAGTGTTCTACTACATTATTTATTTTATGATAATCATTGCTGATACTTCTGAAACTAAATCTGGTTTGAGGACACTTATTATTCTTCCACTCTTCTACATATCCCTCTAAGAGAGTAGCAATCTTATCACTAGGGAGATTATTTACAATTGTAAGAATTGCTATACTAATATTAGAGTAGTTATTCATGAACTCGTAACCAAAGTCATCTTCCTCTTCTTCAGTATAAGTCTCAAACATAATACCAGAGAATAAGAAGCTTACACTGTCATATAGAATCTCATAGATATAAATAATATTCTGTAGAGTGACTATGGTACTGCTCATCTTACATAGAGCAAAGTTTAGTCTCTCAGTATTAATCTTCTCATTTCCAGTAGAATATCTACAAATTGCTATATTACATGCATCAATAGTTGATAGCCCAATATCCATCAATCTCTTAATAGTAGTTCTATTAACAATATTAGAGAGATTGATTAGCTTATTCTTTACTGTATTATCAATATGATCTTCAGATAAAGTAATATAATCATATGCCAATTTATTACAACCTAGAATAGTATTATAAGTAATTGGAATACTACTGATTACTTCAGTGAAGATATCTAGGAATCTATAGTTTTGAAATACATTAATATAATCTGCATCTTTATTGATGATATCATTCACGATCTGATCAATATTAGCCTGTACAAAAGCTTTAAGATTACTATTGTCCATAGTATTGATATTACTAAGAGTTCTTTTGAAGAGATCTCTATTAATACTACTATTATTGATAATATTATATTCCACTCTAACTCTCTCCTCTTCTTCTGGAGCATTATGAACTTTCTGATAGAACTGATCTAACTTATTATCCATAATATATAAATTATACCTCCCCATAAAATAGATTGGAATTAGTATTTTTATCTATTTTATAGTATATAATTTATTTTTCCTTTAAAAAATGTATTTTCTAAAATTTACATTACATACCCTCTCCTGAGTGTATTCAATTTAATACACTGAGAGAGGCCATTTTGTCAAAATATGCATCTAAATGCGTTTCCCAGTATAAGTAGACTCTTTTTGCTTTTTAATGCATTTTCTTGTATTT
>JAEEGL011215599.1_pt1 | contig 11822 bp, 19 predicted proteins | sample 9134231 | NCBI WGS metagenome assembly JAEEGL01 (sample SAMN16246548, study PRJNA631951) | gut metagenome | biome: gut microbiome; feature: rumen; material: fiber-attached | host: Bos | place: Iran: Karaj | collected 2018-10 | reverse complement strand
TTTGTACCCAGATGTGAATGATAGTCAATGCCATAGAAAAGATCCTTGATGCAAGGATGCTTTGATACAGTGCCGAAGAAGCCGCCCATGATTTAATGTGATTTTTGAAAGCGCAAAACTAATAAAAATTGTAATTTTGCACCCAAAATTTTTCATAATGTTTTTAAAACTATACCCCAACAACCCTAACCCCCGATATGTCAAGATGATACTGGAATGTCTCCACGACGGCGGCACCATCATCTTCCCTACCGACACCATCTACGGACTAGGAGGTGACATCCACAGTCCCAAGGCGTTCGAGCGTATCTGTCAGATCAAGGGCATCAAGAAGGAGAAGGCGAACTTCTCGTTCATCTTCCACGACCTCAGCATGTTGAGCGATTTCACCCGGCCCATCACCAACGAAGTGTATAAGATGATGAAACGCAACTTGCCGGGAGCATTCACCTTTATATTAAATGCCAACAACAACATCCCTCGGATTTTCCAGAGTAAGAAGAAGACCATCGGCATCCGTATCCCGGACCAGCCCATCATCACCAATTTGGTTCAAGAACTGGGCAATCCCATCATGACCACTTCGTTGGTTGACGAGGACGACGAGATGGGGCGTTACTACACTGACCCGGAGGAAATCAACGAGAAATACAAGGATTTGGTAGATATCATCATCGACGGTGGGGCTGGCGAGCATGTGGCCAGTACGGTGGTCGATTGCACCGAAGATGAAATCTATATCGTCCGTCAGGGCAAGGGCATATTGGATTAAAGAAAGATTTTTTCGATTTCTTCTTGCGAATTGAAAAAAAAGGTGTACTTTTGCACCCGCAAATCGCAAAAACGGTAGACTCGGTAGCTCAGCAGGTAGAGCACAACACTTTTAATGTTGGGGTCCTGGGTTCGAGCCCCAGCCGGGTCACAACCATAGCCACTAACTTACTGAAAATCAAGTTAGTGGCTTTTTTCATGCACGACACTTGCACAACGTACTAAATCTGCCAGTCGTTGTCGTTTGGGTTGTAATCGCGCATGAATGTCGCAATCGCATAATCAGTGACCGGCTTCTTGTCCTCGTCGATTTTGCGGGGTATCTGAGGGTTGATGCGAAGCTTTGAAGCGTCACGCAGCCACTCTATCGAAGCCTCATAGTCCGCGATACGTGCAGAACTGACGTTGTTCGGCGAGATCATCTTCGTCAGTTCGTACACGGCCAGGCGAAGCATGTGTTTCTTCACATTGGCGTTGCGGGGATCGTGGCGCCGCAGGTTGTAGCCTACTTTCAGCTCGTCTGAATTGACGTCCATGGCCGGGACAAACAGCCTGCCCTCGAACTCCACATACTCGGTCTCTGAGAACTCGTACCCGTTGTAGTCCGAATCGTACTCACCAACAAGTCCCCAATTGTCCGATTCGTGCGGGTTGACCGTCGTGTCGATGTTTTCAAGATCGATCAAGGCGTAGTACTTGCCTTCCCATTTGACAGGGTGCCAAAGAGAATAGTTGACGTTGGCCAGCCACTCATAGCACTCGACCTCAATCCATCCCTCTGCGCCAGGCACACGGATGTCGTTGAACCCGAAACCGTTCGGTCTGACACATATATAATAGGTGTTGGCAAACTTCACCTTGTCGCCGGCGAAATACGTCTTTATCTGCGAATAAGGCTCGATTTCCTCGGTGTCTTCGCCGGTGTACTCCATCCAGTAGGGCGAAGCAATGGGCGCCTTGCTCCCGTTGATGGTCCTCAGGGCCTCACATACAACCAATTCGTCGTTGATGGTGTACAGGAAATGGCTCCCGACGGGATAGGTGATCCGTCTGTTGTATGGCTTGATCCTCTTGCCGATTTCAAGCTCTTTTTCTATCTCGTAGTTGTTCGACAGATATTCGACGAGTGAGATTTCAGCGGCTTCCTCCGCGTTGAGGAAGCATTCGGCGTTATCCCTCGTGATCTGCGAAAGGGCCTCCTTGGTTATCAGCCCCGTGTAGTCGTTGTTGTTAAGGAATCTTTCGTACATTGTATATTGTTTTTAGAATGAGAATCCGTCATATACTTCGATTGTGGAGTCAACTGTCACCACCGTGGTCTGCTTTGTCTGGAACCTTCTCCAACTCTCCGAGGCGAACAGGCAGACGATATAGTCGTAGCAATCCGACAAGTGGCCGTACTTCTCGTATTTCACCCTTGTCTTCGGGTCAGTCACCTTGGTCTTGTTCTTTGTCCCGTCCGGGTTTTTTTTCTGGTTGATCAGGTCCTCCGTCAACTTCCTGCACCGGAGGTCGATCATCACCTGCCATCCATCGTAACCGTCCAAAAGTGCATTTCCGAACTCAAGCCTTGTCAGTTGCGGAGGCTGTTTCGGCAGTACCTTGATTTCGGGCCTGAGCGTGGTGTTGCGCATGTTGTTCATGATGATCGTGAAGTTGTTCGTGCCGTCCTCCGTTTGCGTCGATCTTGCGAGGCCGGCGGGGTCGCCGGTGATGATAAGCCCTCCAAGGTGCTTTTCTCCGATGTACTTGTCGCGTATCTTTCTCGACAGTCGCGGCGTGTTGTTCTCCTTTTCCTCCTGTTTGCCGAGTATCTCCTCCAGGAAGTAGATTTTCTTCTTGTCGTAGTCAACCTGCACGACAAGGGAACCCATGTACGGGATGACGTTGAAGTCGAAGCAGACGATAAGCGGTTTCAGCGAATTGTACACCCTTTCCCTCAGGTTCATGAACAGGTGCTTGTCGCCGTCGAAGTTCCAGTAGGCCGCAGCCACATTCGTATCGGTGAAGTCCCAATTGCCGTATTTAAGCCTTTCCTTGGTCGCCTTGTCGGTGATTTTGTTAAGTGCTGCCTCGTATATCTGACGGAATCCCTCGTCGGGGTTGTCGTACAGCGTAAACCTGACAAACACCTCGGATTCGTTGCACTCCACCGGATTGCCGTCATCATCCTGGACGAAACGCGACCGCACCCATGTCATACATGGGTTGGTGGTCATCAGCAGCCTTGGGGTCTTGAACGTCTCGGCGGTGCGCCAACGAAGACGGGAGAACAGCACCTCGACTGCCCTTTCGCTGATTTCGGAAACCTCGTCGATGAAAGCGATGGTGTACTCCGAAGATCCAAGGCGCTCGAAGTTCGGGTCAGATGGCAGGTCCTCCAACTCCTTCAGGATAATCACCGAATCGTTCCAGAACGTAACCGTTCCCTCGAGGTTGTTTATCTTGTAATTCTCCCCCTCTTTCAGCCCCCATTTCCTCATGACCGTTTTCATGGTGTTGAAGGTGGACTCCTTCAGCGACTTGATGGTCTTACGCGCGACAACAGCCCGTATGTTGCTGAATCTCATGCACGAGCTTATGATCCAAACGCTGCCGACAAACGACTTCCCGCCGCCGGCAGCTCCACCACCCAAAATTATCTGCGGAAGGTTCTGACTGCCGCATTTTGAGCATTGCGGCTTGTATTGCGGATGCCCTTCCCGGTCGTAGCCGACAAAAACGTTCTCGATGGACCCTCCGCAATGCGGGCAGGTGTTCGGCTGCAGGTACTTCCACAATTCGTACTGTCGCTCCGACGGCTCGAAGTCGATTACCAAATTTTCCGGTGCCCTGAGTTTAGCGGCCATGTCTTGCTTTTAAAAATAAAGCGTGTCATCGGCACGCTTTATCGAAACAGATTTATGAGAAAAGATGCTCGTTTTGTTACGAAATCGAGTTGTAGATCTTCTCGACCGTCATCCAGAAGTCGTCGGGCATTTCCCGTTCCGAAATGCTCTCACAGGACTTCTTCAAGAATGCAAGCTCGTCATCTGTGAACTCCACCTTGATAGGGTTGTTCATGTCCTTTTCAGGGTTCCAGGTGACTGAGCCGAGCTCATGGTTGGTGACAATCTCGTAAAATTCTTCGTCCTTGTCGGTGATGTCGATTTTCTTTGAAATGGACTTTTTCAGGTTGAATTCCATGAAGCTGCTCTTGACTGGCAGGATTTGTGGAATGTAGATTCTGTCTTTGATGTTTAATTCCATGGTGTTATTTGTTTGAGTGGTGCCTATAATAGTCTTGGGGTGGCGTTTTGGTTTGTTTTACTTGAAAATTGTCATTCTGTAGGTTACGTTGACACCGGCACACCAATCTCCCTCGTGGTTGACTGCGCCGAACACACCAAACGTTGTTTTCGGCCTGTTGTAGCGCAGAACGCCGACCAGGTAAGGATTTATCTTTTCCTGGTGATAAAGTGCGCCTACGCCAGCGTCAAGGGTTAGTCTCGGCTGTTTGTATTCAGTTTGAAGGATGTTGTTGGTGATGACTGTGTTTTGGAAATAGAATTTCAGGCTGTCAATGCCCGCCATGATACCGTGGTAGTAGATGTCGGCTGTGTCTGGAATGTATGCGTGCTTCCATTCCATAGGCAAAAATACATAGGTGGTGTCATGTATGATTGAATCATGGGTCACAGGATATGGTACCGGAAACGGTACGAGGCTGTCCTTTGTGACCTCCTCCGGTATTGAGTCGCCATGCGTTCCGTAAGATGAAGTGTCGGGTAGATAAACCGTGTCCGAAGACACCTGAGGGCACTCCGGACACGACCTTACCCCGATGTGATAGCCGACGAAACCGCCGAGTGCTACGAAAGCAAGTGCGGCTACCACAACGAATACGATGGCCACTATTGAAAGATTGACGTTCTTCATGGCTCGTACTTAAAGTCGTTCAGTCTATTCATCCAACCATTGATGAATTTCTTCTTTGTGTACTTGAGTTTTTCCGCTTCCGTAGCCTTCCGACCTATCTTCTTTTCGTAGGCCGCAACGCTCTTTTCGACAATATCCTCAAAGAATTGTTTTCTCCTGTCCCAGAGACGCTGGAACAGATAGTCCGGGTGCGGATTCTCATTGATGGCTCGGAGGGTAATGTTCCCAACCACACCGTCTGGATTCACACCAACAACCCTTTGGATGGTTTTGATGTAGCCTGCTCCGCTACCCCAAATGGTGTTGACGCAAAGGTTGGCGATGGATTGGTTCTCGATGCGGTCTGCCTGCATTTTGTCCCAGAACATCGACTTGAAGATCTCGTACCACTCTTTGTAGGTGATTGCCTTCAAGTCATCAACCGTCGGAGCGGGTTTCTTCTTTTTCTTGCAATAAGAAGTGTAGGTGCTGAGGGTAACTCCGATCATGGTGGCGCCACCTGAATCAACGGGGTCGTTCCCAAAGCCTTTTTTACGTGCTTTTTCAAAAAGCTGTTCGTTGGTTAATCCTTCGCCGGTTGTTCCGGCCTCCCACTTGATAATAGTCGGGATAAGTTTTTCACAGTTGGCCATAATAATTGTTGTTAGGTTGTTGCTTTTTCAATGTCGGGCAAATCCACTGTCTTGCCTCTCATGTCGTGCGTGCAGTCGCTAAGGAACTGTATCTTTCCGTCACGGATAAATGAATGGCAGATATGTTCACCATCGGGGCGATTGTGTTTTACCAATATGCTTGGGTTGATGGTCGGCTTATTATAGTCGCCATTGAATTGCCAAATGATTTTCCACAAGGTTTTAGGTCCGACGCTCACCCAGTGCTCTTCTTGGCATCCAGGACAGAAGAAAACCAGCATATCCGAAGCCTCAGGATCTAATGGACGTGCTTTTACGAGTTTCATGACGCTGGATTAAATGTTGAGATAAACCAGTAAGAACACGCTGATTTGCAAAGCCTGGCCAACCAAGCCCCCAAGCATGGTTGCGGCGATATCAAGCCAGTCGAACTTGCCGCCCCACTGCTTGTCCTTGAATTCCATCCCAAAAGCGCATCCGAGCACGGCAAGGATGGTGAGAAAGAACCCGATCGGTACGGCACAAACGAAATGCTTCATGCGGTTTGATTCAGTAATCCAACTCATGCGCCCTCCTTTCTCTTTTCTTGCTCTGAACGCCACTTGTCAAACGGGCCATCGAGATATGTCACGATATCACCAACGGTGTCTTCGAGCCTGTCGAGCTTTAGCAAAATTCGGCTCTGGTTTGCATTACCGTTGTCTTGTTTCTTGCTGAGCTGATCGAGAAGTTCTATCACCTTGTCTTTGTAGAGTTCTACGAGCCCCATTTGTTGTTTCTGTGTTTCCACATCAGAAACACTTACCTCGTTCTGTTTCAGTTTTTTATTCTCTTTGGCATAGATTATCATGCCAATTACGCCAGCGAGTGACGTGCCACCGAGAATCCAGTTGATAATTTGTGTCCACTCCATTAACTATGATTTGTTTGTTGATTGATTAAAGTCACTTCAAACACTGAATCAATGGGAATGAACCATCCATTCTCGCCTTTGATGTCGCCATTTGGCGATTTGCAGAAACAGCCGATCAGCTTGCCGCTCTTGTCGTGGATTACGTCCTCAACCACAAGCTTCTCGTTCACAAGGTGGTTGAGGCGAATGCTTGAGAGCTCCTTTGAAGGAATGACCGCTATGACCTTATTCTTCATTCGCCAACTCCTTCTTCTTGCTTTCCGGAACAATCACGTTGAAGGTGATGTTGCCGCCGTCCTTGTTGCTGATGTTGAGTTCGTTTGCGTTGGGCTCGCGGATCTTGTAGAGGTCCATGAGAACCTTTGCGGCAGATACGGCTACGCTTCTCGACGGGGCGGGTGAAATCGCCTTCCCGTTCCTGTCGGTAAAGCTGTTGTGCGCCATCTCCTCGATAATGCTCATCATGTTTGTCTTGACAAACTCCTTGATGTATGCCGTTTCGTCAAACTCGACCGACATGATATCGGTAAGGTGTTTCTGCACGTCCGACCTTGCAAGCAGCATATAGGCTTTCATGCCGCATGTCGGATCATCGGTATTGAAAGCCTCTTTGTAGCATTTTGTCGGGTTGCCGGCGTATGGCGCCTCACCCCTTGCGTACAATTCGCAAAACCTGATTTCGCAATCGTTCAGCAACGATACGCTTGGAACCCCAGGATTTTCCTTCTTGACGATGCTTGTCGTATCTCCCATATTCAGTGCGTCTTTTGCTCTGAATAGTGTCGTCAGGCGTTTTCGGTTTTGTTTTTGCCCAATAATTCTTCGAGAATCATGTTTTTGAACAAGTTGCCGATCGCCGCCGAAGCAATCTCCACGTCCTCCAACGACTTGATATAGGCGAAGTTGAAACGCACTCTCAGGTCGTAGCCGGACAGCTCGCAAAGCGGCTCCTCGATGTCCGGGTTGCTGATTCTGAGCGACACCCTGTCGGTGATCATCTTGAATGTCAACTCAGGTTCATTTACTGTGTTTTCGTTGTTGTTTTCCATCGTGTTATTGTTTTGGGAGGAGGTTCCCCTCCGTGTCTATGCTTTCCTTGAAAATCTTCCTTGCGACGTGGATTCTCGTTTTAACCGTATTGATGTTCCCGGATTTGAGGTCGCCGCTCTCTTTCAGCGCCTTGGCTATTTCCTTGAGCGACATCCCGTGGTGCTGCATCATGAAAGCCTGCCGGTATATCTGCGGCATTGAGCGCAGTGTCCTCACAATGCCGTCGCCATAGATCTTCTCGTAATCCTCAGATTCGTCGTAGTTGTCGATTTCGCACGACGGCACCCTGTCTATGTCGCATTCGGTTCCCTGGATTGAGTTGTCGTGCCTTCTTCGCTTTTCGTCAAGGGCAAAAACATGCCGTTTTGTGACGATGTGGATCCATGTCCTGAGGTCGCGGCTCTCGTCGTATGTCTCGATGTAGATGTAAAGGTTTAAAAGGACGTCGTTGAAATTCTCGTCAACATCATGCTTCGATGCCGTGTAGCGTTCGCACAGCCGCCTGATGAAGTCGTAGTATGGCTTGATGTACTTGTTGAATAATTCGCCTTTTCTCCTGACGTCCGAACTGCTGTTTCCCAGCCCGTCCGCTTTGTTCATTAACGATTATTGAAATCAGAAAATAAACTGCACGAATCAATTGTGTGCAAATATACAATCAATCCGGAGAAAAGTGGGAATAAAATTTTTAAAATCAAGCGAATACAAAAATATCAGACATTTGATTTCAACATTCGCTTGTATGTAAGTTGTTCTGTTCGTATATTGGAAGCCTCGCTTCTATGCTTCCCGACGGCTCCGTGCAGGCCGTGGATCCTGTAGTCTATCAAGGCTCTCCGGAACAGAACGGACCTGAAAAAGGGATTGGTCGATGCGTAGCTTATGCTTTCTATCAAGTCGGCGTCCGGGCCTTTCCATTTGGTACACGACTCCATCACAAGGGCGTACTCGAGTGGAGCGCGGTACTTCATCAGATGGCCCAGGCGCACTTCCTCGAAAGCCTTACGCCTTGGGGCCCTTCCTTTGCTTTTTGCCTTTGCCTTCGGCTTTGGCCGGTTGCTCGGCAACCTCTGGGGCTTCTTCGGCTTTTGCTTCTTCGATTTCATGCTTCTTGCTTTCTTCGATGCTCTTCTGGAGGTTCTCGGCATCGTGGATGTTTCTGATTACTCTGTACATTGTTCTAATTCATATAGGTGATTAATACTTTGATTACGCTTCCTACGAGGCTTGGATGGCAGTAAGCCACTTTGAGGTCCTTGGACCCGCCTTGCATCTTCAGTCTCGTCTGATAGTTCGCAGGCGTGTCGGATGCGCCGTCGCCGGATATGACTACTTCGATATCCTTGCCTGGTGCCGAAATGTTGGATGGCATGGTAACGACGGTTTCGTTGTTGCTCTTGGCATACACGGCTCCCTCGATGGTCACAATATTGCCCCATTGACGCACATAGAGGCCAGGTGTCTTGAGCAAGATCCAGCCAGTGTCATTCAGCACGGCTTGGAAAGAACCGGCGGCAGCGGCCCCGATATTGTGTCTGATGATTGATTTGGCATTTTCGGTTGTAGCCATGTCAGCGAGATAGTTGCTGAGTTTGGCGTATCTGCCGTCAGCAGTGGTTTGGTTGAGACCACCGATTTGACCAAGAAGAACAGCTGCGGTATTGGCTCCTTGGATGAACTGCGACAGGCCGTTTAAGAGCCTGGCATAGCGGGCGTCACACTGCCCTTGTGTCATGCCCGTCGAAGGTGCATTGCCGAATACCCATTGCTGCAGTTCGCTGCGCTGAACGTACTTTGAAGAAAGCAAAGTTCCACCTTCCTTGATGGCTGGGCCGATATTGACGGCCTTGCCGGTGCCAGCGGTGATGTTGATATTGCCGTTGGTGTCAGTGATGGAGAACGTTCCCTGTGTGCTTGTGATGGCGTTGACCTTGATGCTTCCAACGGTGGTTTGCCCCGTGACGTTCAAAGTGCCACCGATTGACACGTTGCCGCTGAAAGTCACTGCATTGGCAACTGTCTGCGCGGCACCTGGATTGAGAAGCAGGCAATTCTTTCCGAAGAATTCGTTTTTCTTCCTCAGGGCGGCTCCAGTCGATGCAATCTGGATTGACTGCCTTGCTGCACCAGTAACGGGATCGTTACCGGAAGGAACGGTAGGACCGCAGGCGCATCCGTAGTTGGTTCGCCCGACCTTGGTCTGGTTGTTGGCATAGCCGATGTTCTCGTTCGAGTTGTTCTCGTAGATATACTTCGGCCATGTGCTGTTACCAGTGTGGCCCTCGAATTTTCTGATCTTGCCGTTGATATAGACATAGCCTTCGGAAATGTTGTTGCCCGACACTTCACATCCGCTGATGATGAAGTTAAGGCAGTCACCGAAAAGGCTGCCAAATGACAGCGCAAGGTTTTGAAGGTTCAGAAGATCGTCGGCATAGGTGTAACGACCGCCGGTCTGTGCTTTATATTCTTTCATTAGCTTGTGTATTTGATCAAATATGTTTTGCTTGCGAGTTTGTATCTGTCAATCCAGTAACGCAGTTGGCTGTCGTATGTGGCCTGGGTAATCTTGCTCGTGTCCGGCGACGGGACGTTGACAACGAAACTGTAAGTGAGGTTGGTCGGAGTCTCGTTCTCGAAGTAGAACGCAGGAACGTCCTCATTCTCATCTTCGTTGTACAACACGGCGGTTTCCGGATCTTCGGACTCATAGTAGATCGGAACACCCGTGCTTCCGCCATTCTGAATACTGATTCTCGACTGCTGGTCGGAAAAGTACTTGCCGAACTTTCTATTGAGGAACCACTCCAGCTTGAATATCTGCGATGTCATGCAGGCTTCGATGCGTGTTTCCTTCGCCCAATCGACAAATGCGTCGTTAAGCTGCTGCAACGGGTACATCAAGGCTTGCAAATACAGAATCAGCTTCCTGCCGCCCATGTAGTGCGGCACGAACTGGTTGATTGTTTTATCGAAGTTGATTTTGTACCTCATTACTCACTTTCCTCCTGTCCTTCAATCTGCAAGGTGATGGACTCACTCCATTTCTGGAAATCAGCCTCGGCACCGCTTCCTGAGCTTTGTTTCACAAAGCCAGCATTGGGAACAAACGACCTTGTGACCGGCATTTCGTAGTATGGGTCGCCGGATGTGTCGGGGTTTTGGTTGATCAGGTTGTTGTCGCTGTCATATTGGACCACGAAGATGCCTTGGTTGTTCTCCTGGTTGATATACACATCCACCACATGCTCGGCTTTTTGAATGGCGTCAATGATTTTCTGAACGTAAACCACACCGTCGAACGGGATGTTCTGGACGAACTCGTTCAAGGAATTCTCGATGTTCGAATAGACTTCCTCTGGGGCCACAGCACCGTCGTAATAGACCGTCAGCCTCGGAATGAGGATGTCACCGTTGCGGCTGACCACCTCGGCATGGGTGCCGGCGAAAGAAATCTGGTTCAGATACGCCTGAATGGAAAGCAACTCTGCATCGTCAATCCTCTCGTAGGCTCCGGGCTGTCCCGTGGCGATTTTCAGGATGAGTTTCTTGTCATAGAAACCATCTTCTTGTTCTTCTGAGCAACTGACTTTCGTGACGATGCGTTTCGACTGGTCCTCTGACGGGTACGAGAACTGCGTACCATCTTCGTTCATGATCAGTGAATCGCCGCTTTGGTATTTCAACAGGGCGTTGGCGTAATAGGACGCAGTGCCGTTGATGCGGTACTGCAGGTCCTTTGCAAGGTCTATCTTGAAAACGTCAAGGATGTTCTCAAAAACCCAAATGCAGGCCGACGAAACCCATGTGAAAGCATCCAAGACAGACATCTTGGAGCTGTTGTGAAACTCGGTTAGCTCAAGGTATTCGTCGCGTTTCTCCTTGGCCTGGCTGTATATTTCCGTTAGTGTTCTCGACATATTATGACTCGTGTTTATAGATTGTTCCGTTGATGTCAAATTCCCAATCGCCGCTTTGGTTCCAGTCATCCTCTCCGATGATCGTCTCTATCGCCGCCATACCTATCTCCGTCGGAGGTGTAGTCATCCACACCTTGCACGGCCTTCTCGTTCCGTAGTTGGCGACAACGTACACCAGGTAGGCATCTATCACCTCGCTTCCTATCAATGCGTCCCTGAAGTCAAGCGTCTGCAAGTCCATATTGCCTAACGGCGTAAGGTCTGTGATGGTGGCGCCGGTCAGGTCAACCGCATAGGTGCCTTCAAAAAGCAATAGTCCAGTGAGCGGATATTTGTTTTTTACCGACGTAAATTCATCGACCGTAATACCCTTCACCGGAAGCAGCATACCGGGTATTCCGCTGGCGTCAAACATTGTCATGGTGAACGTTCCGTAAACCTTCACTCTCCTGCCTTTTACCACTGAATTGAAGTAATGGCTATGTTCAGTGAGCGCAGTGGAGAGAGTGATGGTTTCGAGGTCGCTGTTGTCACCCCAATCGACAACCATCTGCCCGTCACCTGCGGCTTTGAACCCCATTGAAGTGGCTTCATCGTCAATGGCGATAACCATGGCCA
>JAEEGL011001266.1_pt1 | contig 11822 bp, 7 predicted proteins | sample 9134231 | NCBI WGS metagenome assembly JAEEGL01 (sample SAMN16246548, study PRJNA631951) | gut metagenome | biome: gut microbiome; feature: rumen; material: fiber-attached | host: Bos | place: Iran: Karaj | collected 2018-10 | reverse complement strand
TGGCATCAACCCAATTAATAGTTTCACAAACTACTCCTACTTTGGCACAGCGACCTTCAGCAGCAGCCAAAAGACATTTGTCAACGCAGGTAATGATGTGCTGCCAGGCAGGGATATCATCATTTCACAGCGAATACCCGTTAACGAGTCAAACTTCCCTGACGCGACCTTCCGTTCATGGGTTATTGGGAAATATGGCTCAAACCTGGAAACCTACGAGATTTTTGAGAGGCGCACAATCAATATTGAGACATCAGGCAATGAAGTCTTGAAGAATGTGGAGGACTGGACAGGCATTAATTATTTCTTTTGCTTCCGTCGATTGTGGGATCAAGGCGGTAAGACAAAAATACTGCGATTAAGTTCTAATAGAGAGTTTTATCATTTGAAATGCTACGACAACCCTGTGGGCATTACATGGGCTGGACTGGCATCTACTCTTAACCCTGTGCCAAGTGGCAAAGAGGGCTTGATTGAAGCATTCAACGCCACTGCTGCCGAGCGCAACCCGCTCCCAACCCGTTCGCAGCTTGGAAATATAAAAAGTAAAGGTTTTGATTTTATTGTGAAGAATGGCAACCAGAGCTATTCTCTAAATGCCCTCCAGGACTATTGGCCCATAGATTACGCTCATTTCCCAGACGATGCTTTTCGCACCTATCTTTTTGGCACAGCCCAAGGCTTTGATGCCGTGGTCTATGATAGCGAAAATGCCAATATACATAGCTTTGACCTAAAAAACATGAAAATAGCCGACCTCACAGGTATTGAGGGATTTACTAATATCACACATCTTTATGTCTATCAAAACAAACTCACGACCCTGAATCTATCGCAAAACACTAAATTGACTTTGCTCTATTGCTACTGGAATAAGATAAAGAGCGAGGGTTGGGACCAGTTTATTGCAAGTGCACCCACATTCCGCACCAGGCTCGATGTGTATTGCTATTACCCAAGTAGTGCCGAGCAAAACGACCCTCCCACCTATGAGCAAGTGGCTCAAGCTAAAGCCAAGAACATCCATTTCTATCAACGCGTTAACTATGGATGGGAAGAGATGAGCGATATTCCTCCTTTTTTACCAGGAGATGTGAATGGTGACGGCCTTGTGACAAGTGCCGATATCACAGCTCTATATGATTTCTTGCTAAACAACGATACGTCACACATAATCAATGGAGACCAAACTGGCGACGGTCTAATTACCGCTGCCGACATTACAGCGGTTTATGGTATGCTATTGAGTGACTAATAGATTTTTTAAAATTGCTTGTAATAACATTAAATATAAAAAATGAAAAAATTATTCCTATCATTGGTGGCTCTCATTGTTGCCATCGTGGCGAGCGCCGAGCCTGCCAACCCCACACCCATCACTGTGACACAACCAAGCGGAGAGACGTTACAGCTGTGTCTCGTAGGAGATGAGTTTTACCATTTCAACACCACCAGCGACGGCTATACCATCCTCAATGTGAATGGTCGCTGGGAGTATGCCAAGAAAAACGGAGAGCGACTGGCGTCAACAGGCGTCATGGCCCACGACCCCGAAGCCCGCACTGTGCAAGAGTTACAGTTGCTGGAGTCAACACCAAAGTGTCTTGTAGATAAGCAGGAGACAACCCACGCTCATAAGGCTCGTCTAGACCGTGACACTAAGAACCAAAGCAATGAACCTGTGGTCGATTACAGTACCTTCCGTGGGCTTATCATTCTTATAAACTATAATGATAAGCAGTTCCAGATGAGTAATGCCAACAGTTTTTACAACGAGTTGTGCAATACTCATAACTACACGGGTTTCTATCATCAGGGACAATTTCAACAGTGTACAGGCAGCGTGCGCGACTATTACTACGACAACTCCATGGGCCAGTTTGACCCCGATTTTGACGTTGTGGGTCCCGTCAGCCTCAACTATTCGTGCTATGAGGGTCAAGAAAAATCGCGCGAGATTTTCCAGGCTGCAATGGACGCAGTTGATAGCCAGGTCGATTTTTCACAATACGATGCCGACAATGATGGTGAGATTGACATGGTGTTTTTTATGGTGGCAGGCTACTCATCGAGCTATAGCGGCAACAATAGCGGTTATCTGTGGCCTCACATGAGCTACCTCTATGGTTACAACGGCAGCAGCTATTACTATCTGCAATATGACGGTAAGTACATGGGGCGCTATGCCTCGTCGTGCGAGATTTATGGTTGGGAGAGTTACGGATACACCATGCCTATCGCCATTGGCACAATTTGCCATGAGTTTGGGCATGTGCTTGGCTTGCCCGACCTCTATGATACCGACTATGGTCAAAGCGGAGGTCAGAGTATCCACCCCGATGGCTGGGATGTGATGGCTGGAGGAAGCCACAACAACTACGGCCGCACACCAGTAGGTTATAGCCTGTGGGAACGCTGGGAGCTTGGCTTCACTTCTAAGCCCCAAGAACTTACGGCTGGTACTAAGACTCTGAGCCCTGTGAATTCGAGCAACACAGGCTTGATGATGACATCGCCTAATCCTCAGGAATATTTCCTCTTTGAGGATCGACAGGCCAACAAATGGGACTCGGCTCTTCCTGGTCATGGACTACTTGTGACCCGAGTAGATCGCAGCAACCAGTCGGTCTGGGACCAGAACGATGTCAACTGCAACCCTCAGCGCAATTACTATGAGCTTGTCAGGGCGTCAGGAACCAGCGACAGCCAAGTGCCATTCCCAGGCAACAGCAACGTTACCGAACTCAACTCTATGACGGAACCAGCTCTCCTCACATGGGACGGGCAATCGTGTAACTTTGGTCTATCGGGAATTACCGAGACAGCTGGCAACATCACTTTCAATGTGGTTGCCGAGGTTGAGCCCAGCACAATCGTTGAGGACTTTGAGGCGATGCCTGTTTCGACTGTCGAGAATCCAGCCAATGTGCTTGGAAACTTCGCCACATGGACCTTCCCCAAGGCATCGGTAGTGGCAGCAAATGGCGGCAAAGCCGCAGGTCTTCAGTCACCTGGTGGTATTTTCATGACCAGCGACATCAACGTTAAGATGGTGAAGCTCACTATGCAGGCTACAAACCAATCTACTACTACATCTAAAGTGCAGCTGCAATATTCATTTGATGAAGGATCTACTTGGACCACCATTAGCACCGAGAATGTGGCGGCATCGAGCTCTGAGCAGCTGCAATGGCTACTTAACGACATCAATCAGCCTGTGAGATTTAAGATTATGCAGACTTCAGGTGCCAAGAACAAGTTGCTCCTCATCGACGATATCACTATCACATATACCGAAGCACCAACTTATGACCTGAAAATTGCAGATACACAGGTCAACGGTGCTACCATAGGCAACCTTGCTCAAATTGATGGCGTGGCAGGACTAGTGCAGTACCTGCCCATCAGCAACATCCTCAAAATAGGTAACGCCACAATCACTGGTGAGGGATGCGTAAATGCAGGCGCAACGCTTTCAGGTCTGAATATTCAGGTTCAAGGCGAGGTGACACTGAACACCACCCGAGTTGGCCGTCCAGCCATTATTTTCAACAATAGCGATGACGCTATCGTGCAAGGCGTTTCATCAGGGGATGAATATGCAAAACTAAACATCAATGTGCCAGCTGGAAACAATACGACGCCGGTTATTTACTACATTAGCTATTATGGAAACGATGAACATCGCGCGTTCATCAAGGATATCGACATTCACATGACTGGTACTGCCTATATAGGTTCAGAAAATTGGGACGAATGTCTTACTGTTGAGAATTCAAATATCATAGCAGATGGTCCATGGAGTGATTTTTACGTCATTCCTGATGTGCAGCTCGTTGACTGTTACGTGGCACTTCCCGAAGGTGGTTATTTTGACCGTGGCCAGTTGTGTGATGCTGATGGTAATGAGCATCATGGACCGTTTAAAATACTACAAGCGCAGCAAGTGGTTGCTGGCGATGTTAACGGAGATGGCACGGTGACCAGTGCCGATGTCACTGCGCTCTACAATTGGCTGCTTAATAGCGACAGCAGTTCTATCGTCAATGGCGATCAGAATAGTGACGGTGATATCACAGCAAGCGACATCACATTCGTTTATAATATCCTTTTGGGAAGCTGACAAATCGCATGAGATTTCCAGGCTGTAATGGACGCAGTTGATGGGCAAGTTGAATTTATTGTTTAGTCATATTTTTTACGATATTTGTAAAAAGATATATATTATTTGTTTTTGCTTGATTAGCAAATAAAAAACTCTAGCGTTATGAAGAAGATTATATCAATTTTGTTGTGCCTATGTGCTGTAATGGCAGTGCAGGCTCAGGTAATTAAGAAAGGTGACGCATTCTGGAACGGCAAGGTTCTATATACTGTTACCGAGATTAGAATGGGCAAGATAGTGTATATGCAGGGAGTTGACGCTTCGGGCAATGACTACGAACTCACTCTTGAGAAAGTGGGCAAGAAGGCGGGAAATTACAAGCTTATTCCAAGTCGTCAAGCCGACGATTCTCCATTCCGCTGCCCATGGAACAGCCGAGTGACGTATGTCAGGAAAAACGGCATGTATTTCCTTGCAGTGCGTAATGCCGACACCAATCTTATAGTCGAGACTTTGGTTCTGACTCCCGACAACATCACAAATTGCCAAGCGCAATTTGAAGATATTAAGGAGCTCCCGCTCTCGAGCATTTCTTCAAAAGTCTTGTTTCATGAAGAGACAACAGTTTACCTTAACACTGAAGACATGAAGCAGTATGTCAAGAAGTTTGCCCGCAAGAAAAACCGCACAGTGATTGAGGACACAAATATGCAGTTGATGAAGAGTGAACTTAATGAACGCGAAAACTGCCGTGATGATAATGGATACTAGGCAGGCATTTATAATGGTATAAAAAACAACCAGATTCTCTGTTGAGAACCTGGTTGTTTTTTGCCCTAGTAAGAATTGCGCTTTATTTAAACTGAGCGCTGATCTTCTGGCATATTTTCTGCATCTCCTCGGTAGGGAGAGTGAGCTTCTGGCGGAAGAAGTTCATGTCGCTCTCCTTCTGCAGTGGCACGAGGTGCACGTGAGCGTGAGGTACTTCAAGACCGAGCACGGTAACACCCACTTTCACGCAAGGCATGGCCTCTTTGATGGCGGCTGCCACACGTTTGGCAAATGCCATGAGTCCGGCATACTCCTCATCATCGAGGTCAAAGATGTAATCTACTTCGTGCTTTGGAATCACGAGGGTGTGGCCAGGAGCCACGGGGTTGATGTCGAGAAATGCATAGTAGTGCTCGTCCTCGGCAATCTTATAGCTGGGAATTTCGCCAGCCACGATTCTGCTGAATATAGAAGCCATATTATCAGTTTATAGTTAAGAGTTCACAGTTAAGAGTTCACAGTTCACTGTTCAGTCCTAATCCTTAATCTCTAATCTCTAATCCTTAATCTGCACGAAGTGATTTACACTGCGATGTCAAGAATCTCAAATTTCATAGTTCCGGCAGGTGCCTGGATTTCTACAACGTCGCCCACTTTGTGGCCAACGAGACCCTTGGCGATGGGTGTGGTGATAGAGATCTTGCCCTCTTTGAGGTTTGACTCGGTCTCGGTAACGATGGTGTAGGTCATCTTGATATTGTTACCAAGATTTTTTATAGTGACTTTTGTGAGGAGCTGCACTTCGTCGGTGTTGATTTTGCTCTCGTCGATGATGCGTGCGCCAGCAATCAGATTCTTGAGCTCGGCAATCTTAGCCTCGAGCATTCCTTGGCGCTCACGTGCGGCATCATACTCAGCATTCTCGCTCAGGTCGCCCTTCTCGCGTGCCTCAACGATTGCTTGCACAACTGCTGGACGTTCAACATTCTCTAAGTGAGCAAGTTCCTGCATTTTCTTGTCATAACCAGCCTTGGTCATATAACTAATAGCCATGGTAAAGTAATTTTTAAATTTTATAGTTAAAACATAGATTAAAAACCGAAGAATCTCAGTTGATGTGAGACTCTCCGCGTGTCATTCTTTTTTATTTCCGCTGCAAAATTACTCACTTTTCCAACATTACGCAAACAAAAATGCCAATAGTTATTAACAATTCAGTTTTATTAACCAATTTTCCTACCTTTTCTAATTATTTGATTCTAATTTGAGTAACTTTTGAGTGAATATGTGTTCATCTTACTACATAGTGGATGTTGCAATTATAATTGAATTGTTTTTTTGTCATTCGGGATAAATAATTCTACATTGTTTATAGAAAAAACATTCACTCTTGTGCTATTTATTTTTGTGTTTTATAGTATTTTCACTATTTTTGCAACGCAAAAATAAAACCTACTGGAATAATTGGAAACTAGTTGATTAGTAAACAAGTTCATTGCCTATTATCCCAGTTTATTTGTATGATTATTTGATTTATAAAGAATAATGAAAGAAAAAAATACCTTCAAATCCTTCATTCTTGCATTGATAGCGGTGTTGCTGCCGCAGTTGGCTAGTGCCTACGACTTTATGGCCAATGGCTTGTGCTATAACTTCAATACCGACAGCACTAATGTGACATTAACCAGTGGTGGCAATTACACTGACGCTGTAATCATACCTAGTGATGTGAAATGTGGTGACACCACTTACACTGTTACAGCGATTGGCGATAAGGCTTTCAACGATTGCGTTGGTTTGACAGCGGTTATTATCCCCAACACTGTGGTTTCAATAGGAGATTCAGCCTTCATGAATTGTAGTGGCTTGACATCCGTTGCTATCCCAAGCTCAGTGACTGCAATGGGTAATGATGTTTTCTATGGTTGTTCTAGTTTGCAGTCAATGCTGTTGTTTGGCACAAATTGCGATTATTTCACATCGGGAGCATCGAGTGTGCAAAGCCTGTTTCTTGCTCCAAGTGTCACCAGCATAAAAGGCTTGGGTGTGTCGCCCTCTCAGGTGTATAGCTATGGCGCGGTGCCACCAGTGTGTGATGACATAACATTCAATAGCTACTCAGGCACCCTGCATGTGCCAAATCAAGGCCTCGCCCCTTATTTGGCAGATGATTATTGGGGAAACTTCAACTCAATCAATGACGATGCTGTGTGGGCCGATAATGTTGCCATTACCTTAAGCGAGGACTCTGTCTCCTTGATGATTGGTGATACAGCCCAACTGACAGCCTCATTAGATACAGCCCCCACAGGAATGACGACAAAGTGGTTCTCAACCAACTCTAGTGTTGTTGAGGTTACCGATGGCGTGTTGACCGCAAAAGCGGTTGGAGAAGCCGATGTTGTTGCAGTGTGTGGTGAGCATTTTGCGATTTGTCATGTCACTGTTGAAGATGAAATAGTAACCATAGAGCTTGACCACACTTCGCTCACCCTCAACATGGATGAAACAGCAATAATCATACCTTCACACACACCCTCGACTATTCCATTAGATTATACATTCACTTGTAGTGACAGCGATGTTGTTTTAGCCGAATGGGAAGATGGCGTGATAAAACTGCTTGCCACAAAACCTGGCATTGCGGTTATCACAGTAAGTTCCAGTGATGGCAATGCTGTGCCAGCTATATGCGAGGTGACCGTGAATCGACCATTTGGTGACGTGAATGTTGATGGCCGCGTGACTACATCCGATGTCACCTGCATCTACAACTACTTGCTCAATGACGACGATACTTACTTAGCTACTAGCGACGTTAATGGCGATGGCTTTATAACCAGTACCGATATCACCATTTTGTATGATATATTGATGAACAACCCATCAAGCGACATCGAATATGATTATGTTGATTTGGGCCTGCCCAGCGGCACACTGTGGGCTACAATGAACATTGGAGCAAGCAGTCCTGAGGACAATGGCTACTATTTTGCCTGGGGAGAGACACTGCCTAAAGAATCCTACGATTTGAGCACCTACCAGTGGTGCAATGGCACTACTAAAACGATAACTAAGTACTGCACCAAGATTAGCTACGGCTATAATGGCTTCGTCGATAATAAGACCGAGCTTGACCCTGAAGACGATGCAGCTACTGTAAACTGGGGCCCAGAGTGGCGTATGCCGACGATTGAGCAAATGCAAGAGTTGAAAGATAACTGTTCCAGTGAATGGACAACAAGGAATGGTGTTTACGGAAGGCTTTTAACTAGCAACCACAACGGTGTGACATTATTTTTTCCTGCTGCTGGCTACTACTATGGAAGCGATCTCATAGGAGGAGAAGTGTATGGCAACTATTGGTCACGCATGCTTAACACTAGCAGCCCAGACTACGCCTTCTACATGACTTTCAAATCAGATTACTTGGCGTTTGGTATATGCCCACGCCAATATGGTTTTAGTGTTCGCGCGGTGCGTGTTCCCCTGAAATAGCACACTTTTTCCCTAGTATAATATCTTACTTGCTAGCACCTTATTGGAGGAAGTTATGGCAGCTATAAGAGACCATTGGTTAGGATGTAAATAATAACTATTGATAATTACTGTTGAGCTCGAAGAGGAAAGTACCAATTTTATCTTTAACTTACTTGGTTTCTAATATGAAACTGAGAGGCTTATTTTTACCCTAAATAAACTGTCATGCCTAGTTACGGCTTCAACGAGGGTAGTAGCTTTTTTTATAGAGGAAAGATAGTGGAAAGTTATCAGTTGTCAGTTGTCAGTCATCAGTCATCAGTTTTCAGTTGTGACTACCTTAATACCTTAATATTCCATAAGCTATTCCATATTATAAATTTTGATAATTCATTGCAATTCTTTATTTTTGCGAATTGAAATATAAACACTAAAAATTATGAAGAAATTATTTATCTTATTATTTGTTGCAGCCACATTTAGTGTGGCAAGTTATTCACAGACATATCATTATGATGTGAATGGTGATGGCATTGTCACAGCAGCCGATGTGACAGCGCTTTATGACTATCTTTTAGGCAATGTTGCTCAGACAACAGAGTTTGATCTCTATGGTGTGAAGTTCAAGATGGTGACAGTTGAGGGCGGCAAGTTCACTATGGGCGCGACCACTGAACAGGGATATGATGCTTCTGATGATGAGTCTCCTGTTCATCAAGTGACTCTTAGTACTTTCTCAATAGGTGAGACCGAGGTGACTCAGGAACTGTGGCAAGCGGTGATGGGCAGCAACCCAAGCCATTTCAACGGGGGCTCTTACGGCACCAATCTCCAGCGTCCAGTGGAAAAGGTGAGTTGGGACGACTGCCAGCAGTTTATCTCTAAGCTGAACCAGATGACCGGCAAGCAGTTCCGCCTGCCCACCGAGGCTGAGTGGGAGTATGCTGCCCGTGGCGGCAACCTCAGCCAGGGCTACAAGTACAGTGGCAGCAACAATATTGATGATGTGGCGTGGTACTGGGACAATATCCCTTCTCAATCGAGTGGGACTACTGGCTATGGGACACAGACTGTCGCCACCAAGCAGCCCAATGAGCTTGGCATCTATGACATGAGCGGCAACGTGTGTGAGTGGTGCAGCGATTGGTATGGCAGTTACAGCAGTGCGCCAAAGACCAACCCCACTGGTCCTGTGTCGGGCTCTTACCGCGTGGACCGTGGTGGTAGCTGGGGCTTCGACGCTAAGCGCTGTCGCGTGTCGAGTCGCATCGCCGGTAACCCCGACTCACGCGGCATGGGCGTCGGTCTTCGCCTCGCTCTATAGTTTCCCCTGTAAAATGCGAGCTATAAAGAGATTTTGTCAGAAAAGGGTACGAGGTGCGATAACCCGAGCCCCAAAGGGGCAAAATCTCTTTATAGCGAGTCAAAAGGCGATACATTACCTTGCCCTGAGCGTCGGAGACGAACTATATCGCAGTTGTGTTTCCTTTGTAGAAGTTGTGTCAAAACTCAGATTTTATTATAAACAACTGAATTATCTGAATGTTCTGAATTCTCAACGTCCTGACTAATAAATTTTTAAAAAAGATGCAAATAATCAGTTTAATCAGAAAGAACGGTTGTTTTTTCTATAATTTTGTCTTCAGGAAACATAGCGGTTATTTTCAGAGTTATTTTTTTAGCACTACAAAATTACTAAAAAAACCAATATTTTCCTAATTTCCAATCAATTAATATTCATCAAACTCACGTTAAAATTATAATCGATATGAAAAGTATTAATCTATTAAAGTTCTTATTGCTACTTTTATGTTTACAGTTGCCATCGCTGGTAAGTGCTTATGACTTCAAAGTCAATAATATTGCTTACAATATTGTCTCGTCGGCCAACAAAACTGTTGAGGTAGCACCAAAAACATCCTCATCAGCAGGAAGTGACGGGTCAACAAATTATAGCGGAAATGTTGTTATTAATGAATCTGTTTACTATTCTGGAACAAATTACACAGTTGTTGGTATAGGCGAATCTGCTTTCAAGAACAGTTTTATTAGTTCATTAAAACTTCCTGAGACATTACAATATATAAAGAAGGAAGCTTTCAGCACATGTTTTGAATTGGAAGAGCTATCCATTCCTGCTAGTGTCACACAGATTGGTACTAGTTGTTTCTGGATGTGTCCTGACTTGATTAGAGTCTATTCCTATGCAATTACGCCACCAACATGCACAGGCTCCAACGTGTTCTCTTATATGGCTTACAACAATGCAACACTATATGTTCCTCATGGTTGCTTGTCGGCTTATCAGAACGCCTATGGGTGGAAAGATTTCCCTAATTTCCAAGAAATGACTCCTTCAATAAACGGTCATGAATATGTTGACCTTCAATTGCCTTCTGGTAATCTTTGGGCCACAACCAACTATGGTGCCACATCACCCTATGGCTATGGAAGTTATGTAGAGTGGAGCAGCAACGATGTTGTAGCCAGTTCTTGGGGCAATGAGTGGTGCACACCAACCATTAATGACATAAAAGAGCTCATCAACAATTGCCAATGGACATGGACCACCCAAAATGGGACTAATGGATATCTCGTTAGGGGAAATAATGGCAACACGATTTTCCTTCCTGCTGCTGGTATAAAGATGGGGTCTGTTATGAAAGTTGGAGAATGGTGCTATTACTGGTCATCAACGCCAGAATCAAGCAGCATGACTTATATATTACTTTCCACAGCCTCTAGTGTGTGGTATGGGTCTCAAAACACTATGGCAAGCTTGCCCATTAGGCCAATTTCCAAGAATGGTGCGGGACCAGTCCTGGCCACTGGAATCACTTTAAATAAGAGTGAGTTGACACTTGAAGTAGGACATACCGAAACACTGTTAGCCACTGTGACACCAAGTAATGTGACCAACGGCAATGTGACCTGGTCGTCAAGCAACACTTCGATTGCTACTGTGAACTCAAATGGTTTGGTTACAGCCAAAGCCGAAGGCAAGTCTATAATCATCGCAAAGACTGCCGATGGCACTAACCTTAACGCAAGTTGTGTTGTGACGGTAACATCTAATTCTCAAGAAACAGGCGACGTGAATGGTGACGGCCTTGTGACTGCCGCCGACATTACCACGCTCTATGACATCTTGCTCAACAACGACTACTCACATGCTGTCTATGGCGACCAGACTGGCGACGGCATCGTCACCGCCGCAGATGTGACAGCCGTTTATAACATACTGTTGAATGACAACCCACAACTCAACAACGAGACAGAGTACACCGTTAACGGTGTCAAGTTCAAGATGGTGCAGGTGGAGGGCGGCACGTTCACCATGGGCGGAGAGTGTTATCATGATAATGGTAATAGTGCTCTCCCCACTCACGAAGTGACATTGTCAAACTTTTTTATCGGTCAAACTGAAGTGACCCAAGCCTTATATGAGGCCGTAATGGGTGACAAT
>JAEEGL010528254.1_pt1 | contig 11822 bp, 5 predicted proteins | sample 9134231 | NCBI WGS metagenome assembly JAEEGL01 (sample SAMN16246548, study PRJNA631951) | gut metagenome | biome: gut microbiome; feature: rumen; material: fiber-attached | host: Bos | place: Iran: Karaj | collected 2018-10 | reverse complement strand
TTGTATAGGCAGCTCTCAGGAGCTCCGCCCGTGCGAAAAAATATGAGAGGGATGGTAACAATGAAGAACCAGAAACTTATCCGCAGGCTCACATCAGGGCTCACCGCTTTTGCGGCAGCCGCTACCTGCGTGACAACAGGGCTCTTTGCGCCTCAGAATGCCGCTGTTATCGCTAACGCTGCCGATGACACCGACAACTACGCAAAGCTGCTCCAGTATTCAATGTATCTTTACGACGGCAATATGTGCGGCGGCGAGGTCGAAAAGAAGAGCGGCTTCTCGTGGCGCGGCAACTGCCACGTTGACGACGCTGTTCCCGGAGGCTTCCACGACTGCGGCGACCACGTAAAATTCGGCATTACCGCCGGATATTCAGGCACTACTCTCGGCTGGGCATATTACGAATACAAGGACGTTTTCGATGAACTCGGTCAGACAGGACATCTCAAGCTCCTGACAGACCACTTCTGCAAATACTTCAAGGACAGCACGACCCTCAGCGGTGATACAGTGACCGAGCTCGTTTACCAGATAGGCGACGGCAACATGGACCACAACCAGTACTGGGGACCTCCCGAGAAGCAGGATTCCTCGTCGCGTAAGGTTTTCAAGACCTCCAACGGCGCTGCTGACGTTGCTGCCGAGTATGCAGCCGCTCTCGCGGTGAACTACCTCAACTTCCACAACGAGGAGGACCTCAAATACGCGAAGGCTCTGTTCGATTTCGCTCAGAAGTCAAATTCCTGCGCTACCGAAGGCGTTTCGCCTTTCTACGAGTCGGCAGGCTGCGACGACGACAAGGCTTTTGCAGCGGGATTCCTCTACCTTGCAACCAAAGAGGAAAAGTACAACACCATTCTCAAAAACTTCGCCGGCAACTCGAGCAATAACCCCAACTGGGACTACTGCTGGGATAAGGTATCAATCGGAGCTTCTATCCTCAACGGCGAGATAAACGGCGATTTCGGCATCGCTTCCAACTATGCGAAGCAGAAATACACCAATCCGAAGCAGTGGTACCTGCTCAACAGCTGGGGCGCTGCAAGATACAACACTGCCGCTCAGTACACAGGTCTGCTTCTTACAAAGTATAAGCAGGGTGATTACTCCGAATGGGCTCAGTCACAGATGAACATGATTCTCGGCGACAACCCCAAGGGCGTTTGCGTAGTTGTAGGATTCAACGCTCAGTCGGCTAAGTATCCCCACCACGAGGCTGCTTCCGGTCTCAGCGGCTGGGACGAGTACAATCAGGCTGGCGCTACATTCGGTCCGAAGGGCGGTCACGTCCTCACAGGCGCTCTCGAGGGCGGCTTCCAGGATGCAAGCTTCCAGTTCAAGGACGAGCTCAATGACATCACCTCCTCTGAGGTAGGTATCGACTACAACGCAACCCTCGTTGCTGCGGCTGCCGGACTTTACAGCATCTACAAGACCGGTAAGGTTGACGCAACTCCCAACGGCGTTGACAGAGTTATCCAGTACGACAACCCTGTGGTTCAGACAACAACCACAACTTCAGCAACTACAACTGAAACCACTACTACCACAACCACCACAGCTGAACGCGCAAAGGCTATAGTCAAGGTTGATATCGTTGATAAGGATACAGGCAAGAATATCTCCGGTATCGGCTATCAGATAACAGGCTACGGCGAGTGGGGCGCTCACTTCGGAACTGAAAATTACGTTTCAAGCGACAAGACAGACGTTATTGATGTTAACTGGCACGATCTCTCAGTTGAGGATTTCAAGGCAGCTCAGTACTGGGAACTAAATCTCAGAGATATTCCCGCCGGTTATAAGATGCCATCACAGACAAACATAAAATTCAGCATCGTCAACGGCACTGCCGATGTCAAGGTAGAGCTTACTTCCAACGGTCAAGAGATAAAGTACGGCGACGCTAACAACGACGGAACCGTTACCGTAGCTGATGCAGTTGCTATCCTCCAGCACATAGGAAACAAGGATAAGTATCCCTTCGGCGCTGTCCAGAAGGCTAACGCCGACTGCTTCAATCCCGGCGACGGCATCACAGGTACAGACGCTCTTACTATCCTCAAGATAGACGCAGGCATTATCAAGGAGAGCGATCTTCCTATCACTGTTGAAGTCATGATCGACTGACAACTGATTTTCCACAATTCGTACAAAAATCAAACTATGATTTTGTTACCGGTGTACAAGAATTAAGCTTGTACACCGGTAATTTATTGCATTTTTAATCGCAATTTTATTCAGAAATGTTTTGTTTCAGAAATGATTTGTTCATAAAATCCTGTATTATCATAGTGAATCTATACAAATAGGATTTGTATTTTATAGTCAATAAGTAGAATCTTCAAAAAACCGTTGATTTGTAACATTATTGTAACTGCTTTGTAATCGTTGTGTAACTACTTCTCCGAAAAAATATGTATAATAGGTTATGGCATATTATAGGCTAAACCCCCGATTACTTAGAAAGAAGTGTGAAAGTATGCATACAAAAGCAAAAAAGCTTACATCTATGATCCTCGGCGGCGTAATGGCTGTTGCTTCGGCAGCAAGCTCTTTCTCAGCAGTTGCTCCCTCTCTCACGGCAAATGCTGCTGACAACGATAACTACGCTCGTCTCCTTCAGTATTCCCTCTATTTTTATGACGCAAATATGTGCGGTGACACCTCAAAGGGCGCCATGAGCTGGAGAAGCAACTGCCATATGGACGATGAAGTTCCCGGCGGTTTCCACGATGCCGGCGACCACGCTATGTTTGGTCTCCCTCAGGGTTACACAGCATCTACTCTCGGCTGGGCTTACCACGAATTCTCTGACGCATTCACTTCAACAGGTCAGGACGCCCACCTCAAAGTCATAACAGACCATTTCTGTGATTTCTTCAAGAGATCAACAAAGCTCAGCGGCGGAAACGTTTCCAACTTCCTCTATCAGAAGGGTGACGGTAACGAAGACCACAGCTACTGGGGTCCTCCGGAGAAGCAGGGCAGCAGAAAGATGTTCTGGACAAGCAACGGCGCAAGCGATATCGCTGCTGAGTATTCAGCTGCTCTCGCTGCTAACTACGTAAACTTCGGCAACAAGGAAGACCTTACATACGCTGAGGCTCTCTACAAGTTCTCAAAGCAGTACAATCAGGCTGCAACATACGGTCCTGATGGATTCTACAAATCCAACGGACCTGCTGACGAGCAGGCATGGGCTGCCGGCTGGCTCTATCTCGCAACAAAGAACCAGACATACCTCAATGACCTCAAGGGCAACCTCCCCAAGGTCGGCTGGGTACACGGCTGGAACGATACTCACCTCGGCGCTAACTGCCTCTACGGCGAGATAACAGGCGACTGGAGCGGCGCTAACGGATACATCTCCGGCAAGGCTCAGGGCAGCAACTATATGTTCCTCGATAAGTGGGGCAGCGCAAGAATCAACTGCTCTATGCAGATGACAGCTCTTATCGCTACAGAGCACAAGGCTGGCGATTACAAGAACTGGGCTAAGGGTCAGATGAATTATATCCTCGGCGCAAATCCCGCAAATACCTGCTTTGTAACAGGCTTCGCAAGCAACAGTGCTAAGAACGCTCACCACAGAGGAGCTTCCGGCTACAACGGCTACGGCGAATTCAATATGGACGGCTGGAAGGATTCCGGCGACCACATGAGCCCGTTCGCAGCTTACGGTCCTAACGCTAAGCCCCTCATCGGTGCTCTCGTAGGCGGTCCCTGCGATGCAAACGGTTCTTACCACGATAACATGGCTGACTATGTCTGCAACGAGGTTGCTATCGACTATAACGCTGGTCTCGTAGGTGCAGCAGCAGGTCTCTACCACTTCTACAAGACAGGCTCTATCGACACCACCATCAACGGCGTTACAAAGATCTACAGCGGCGGAAATTCTCAGCCCCCTGTAACTACAACTACTACTCAGCCCCCCGTTGTTACTTCTACAACTACTACAAACCCGTGGAATCCCCCTGCAACAACTACTACAACTCAGACAACTCCTCCTTCAAACAAGGACGGCGAGTACACTGTAAACGTTAAGAAGGAAGTAGACTACTCCAAGCTCCCCGCTGACGACAAGATGATCGGCTTCGCTTGGAAGGACTTCGGCATCAAGAGCGGCGAGTACGCTACAAAGATCGAGTTCAACCTTTCTTCAAGCAAGACACTCGGTACATGGGTCGGTGCATTCGGTTCATCTACAACTCAGTCTCCTGACTACTGGACAATGTCTGAAGAGTTCACAAAGTCTCTCAGCGGCAACAGCGCAACTGTTACATGGGAGCCCTCAGCTTCTGACGCTAAGATATTCGCTTACTCAGGCGGCGATCTCAAGTTCGGCGTTTGGTGGATCGACTGCGGTCAGTTCACTATCGACTCTATCAAGGTCTATACAGCAGGCGGAAATTCTCAGCCCCCTGTAACAACAACTACAACAAGACCTACTACAACTACTACACGCACAACATCAACTACTACAAGAACTACATCAACTACAACTCAGCCCACAACAACTACACAGGGTCCTCAGAGCAAGGTTACTCTCTACGGCGATGCTAACCTCGACAATTACGTTTCAGTAGCTGATGCAGTTGCTATCCTCCAGTACATCGGCAACAAGGACAAGTATCCTTTCAATGATACACAGAAGGCTAACGCTGACGTTAGCGGCAACGGCGACGGTATCACTCCTAACGACGCCCTCACTATCCAGAAGGTAGACGCAGGAATGTACAAGTCAACTGATCTTCCTATCAGATAAGATCCTTCAAAAGGCTCTCCGGTTTCCGGAGAGCCTTTTTTTGTTCAGTAACTTGTCCATATTCCGTGATTTTGCGCGTTTTCTACGATTCTGTTCAAAAATTGCGGTCTTTTATAGGCTATTATTGACACAGGCAAAATCGTGTGATACAATAATAACATAATAATATCTGTACTCCGCAATATACGGCGGATACAAGAAGGGATGATCTACAATGAACCACACTCACGCAAAAATCACAGCGGCTGTGCTCACAGCAGCAATGACCCTCTCATCGCTGCCGACAGTCCTCCCGCAGGCTGTAGCCGCTGATACGGCTGAAGTCGTTTACGCTACCGATTTCGAGGACGGCGACGTTTCAAAGTTCTCCAAGCGCGGCGACAATGATACCTCAGTTATCAAGGCTATCGAAGATAAAGACGCTCCCAGCGGAAGCAAGGTAATGTCTGTTTCAGGACGTGACCAGAGCTGGAACGGTCCTTCCCTCGCGCTCAGCGGACTCCTCGAGCCGAACGTTAAATACGTTGTATCGGCTAAGGTAAAGGCTGCATGGTACAATACGGTCTGCGTTTCCCTCCAGCACACTCCCGGCGGCTCGGACGAGCCCCAGTATACAAACCTTGTTAAGGGAGTCTCACAGGGCGACTACATCGAGCTCACAGCAAGCTTCTCATTCGGCACTGACGAGAAGGACGTTTCACTCTACATTGAGACCACAGGCGAGGCTAATGACCTCTGCGTTGACGATTTCTCGATAACTCTTGCTCCTAACAAGCTCGACAAGTCCCTCACAGGTCTGAAGGACGTTTACGCCGATATGTTCAAGTTCGGAACAGCTACAACTGTAGGAGAGATTGCTCCGCAGTCCACAAAGGACCTTGTGCTCCACCACTTCAACAGCATCACAGCCGGAAACGAGCTCAAGCCCGATTCCGTCCTCGATAAGAACGCCTGCCTTGCTCTCGCAGCAGACGGAGACGATACTGACCCGCAGGTAAGCCTTGCAGCAGCTCGTCCTATCCTTGATTTCGCACGCGATAACAACCTCTCTGTAAGAGGTCACGTTCTCGTATGGCATCAGCAGACTCCTCTCTGGTTCTTCAAGGAAAACTATGACCCCGACGGCGAGTGGGTTTCAAAAGAGAAGATGCTCAAGCGCATGGAAAACTATATAAAGAACGTTTTCACCGCTGTAAAGAAGGAATATCCCGATGTTGACTTCTACGCATGGGACGTTGTAAACGAGTGCTTCACAGACGGAGGCGCTCCCAGAGAGCCAGGTTTCCCCTCTGCGGCGAATAACTACGAGGCTTCACCGTGGGTAAAGATATTCGGCGACAACTCCTTCATTAAGCCTGCATTTGAATATGCAAAGAGATACGCTCCCGAGGGAACTAAGCTCTACTACAACGACTTCAACGAATACATGGACAAGAAGGACGCTATCGTAAAGCTCACAGAAGAGATAAACGCTGACGGTCACTACATCGACGGTATCGGCATGCAGTCACACCTCAACGTTACAAACAACGGCGAGCCTACTCCTTATCCGAGTGTCGGACAGTACAGACAGGCTCTTGAAAAATTCAGCAAGACCGGTCTTGATATCCAGATAACAGAGTTCGACGCTACTGTAAACGGTAAGAAGTACGACCTTCAGGCAGACTACTACAGCGACATCTTCGACGCTATCGTTGAATACAAGGACTATATCTCGGCAGTTGTCGTATGGGGTACTACCGACGACCAGAGCTGGAGAAACGACAGAGACCCGCTCCTCTTTACAAAGGATTACGAGGCTAAGCCCTGCTACTTCTCAATCGTTGACGGAATCGAAGTCCCCAAGGTAACAACGACTACTACAAAGACAACTTCATCTTCAACAACTACTTCGACCACATCTACAACTACTTCAACTGTTCCGGAAAAAGTACAGTACGGCGAGGTAAACGGCGACGGCAATGTTACAGTTGCTGACGCTACAGCTATCCTCCAGTACATCGGCAATAAGGATAAGTATTCACTCGACAAGGCATACCTCAAAAATGCAGACTGCTATAATCCCGGAGACGGCATTACACCTCTCGACGCACTTGCTATCCTGAAGCTCGATGCAAAGCTCATCGACAAGCTTCCTGAGATAGGCGAATAATCGAAATCCCGAACCACACTTCTATATAAAAAATCTCCCCGAGAGCAATTCTCAGGGAGATTTTTTATATACGCGCTGAAAGCCTCCAGAATGCACACAGAGAGCCTTTCATAATAACAATATTAGAAGTCATGTTTGATCGCAGAGAAGCAAATACAGGTCAATTCTGAATTCATGCAAGCACTGAACAGCCGGCAGACATAATCACAGCCGACAGACATAATCAGACTGGCTTTGACAAATCCATAGAAAAATAAAAACGTCTGCTGTTGCAGACGTTCTTTGGCTCCCCCTGCCCGGCTCGAACGGGCGACAACTCGGTTAACAGCCGAGTGCTCTACCAGTGTCAGGGTTTTATACCTACTCGTTCCACATAACGTTATATTAATCTTCTATTTAACAACTTTGTATAATATTTTTATTTTTATCGTTTCAATATATCATATGTAAGCTTAGACAAAGGACGCGTAGAATCCTGCCCTTCTTCCCAATTATAACCGTATAAAAATAACTCAAGCTGCTTTTGTGTTATGCTTAAATCTGTACCTATAATCTTGTACATCGCATCATCTGAGTTTTTAAAAAAAGTATCAGGCTCAAAACCTTCAAATATGTTTTTCAACCCATTTAAATATTCGCCATCATCATAAATGCGTCTCTTAAGCATAAATTCACTTACAATACCTTTAAAATCGTGAATACTATTTATTGCTTCTTTAATACCATTTTTTAAATCAGAATAAACTTTTGATTCACCATATATCAATTGATAATTTTCATCTGATACCTTCAGATAATGAACTCCATCTGCGCCATTAAAATAATTATTAGGATTCGTCTTAAGCTCCATTTTACTTAGCAATTTTGGGGCATTTAAATCGCTTTCCAAAAACGAAAACATCAACAATTCTCCAAGCTCACCTTTATTACTGCTTAACTTACGGAACCTCTCTCTAACTAAACGAGATAAACGCATCGGTTTATTCTTATACTCTTCCCATGTTCGACGTGATAAACAATAATGTCCCGCTGCTTCCATTAATGAGTTGATCAAGCTGTCAAAACTCATTGAATTTGCGTCTATGTATGGACAATAGAACTTCAAAGTATTGTTATCATGTTTTTCATTATATAAGAGATGAAAATTCTCTAAAAAATCATTTTCCACAGAAGTATCAATACTCATAATTAGTCCTCTTTACCCTTACTACAAATGATTAAAGCTCTTTGAATATAGAATCATAGCCAATTTACATCAACTATATCATTATACTTATTATACGCCTTCTGGAATTGAAATTCACCGTTCGGGTCAACAAATATCATATTTTACCGATTTCATAAAAGACGAGGGCTTAGAATTCTCTAAGTTAATACTTAACATTTCCAAATTATAAAAATGTGCATACTACAAGAATAGGTATGATAATCTTAGTACCCTCACAATAATTTAATAATGATTTTTTCACAGCATTATCCAATACTTCCATTATCTCATTTATCTCATTTATAAATCTATAAAAATAATATTTTCACTCCAAAAAGATAAATTTTTGCAGCCTCAATTATCGCGTTATATCTTATTCATATAATAACATCTATTATCACATTTGTCAACAATACTTTGTAGCGTATAGTATTGACAGCTCAAATTTCGTACATTTTAATGAACTTGTCGAGCACATTTTGTTTAAGATGCACAGCAGAATGGTTCGTATGTAAGTATAGCGCTCCCCGAATTTATTAAGCTATTTAATTATATTTCCATATCTATTTTAGGAACGTGGTATATACTACAGTTAATAAATGAACATAGTAACAATAAATTCACACCAAAGAAATCTTTATATCTCCAATTATATAGCATAAATCACAGGCAAGTCCTTATCGATAAACGCCTTCCCCATCTAACCAACGCAATAAGTATTCTTGTATGATGATCTATACAGTAATAATGAGCTATTTCGAAGAATAGTAAAAAAATGCCCCTTGTAAATCAAAGGGCATTCATATAAAAATAAGAATTATATTATTCGTTATCCGGAGATATCAACTCAATCAATCCAAGGTCAAGTAAGCAAATAGTAAACAGACTCATACATCTATATAGGTCACAATTCGCTTTATTTCTTTCCTCAAATTCAAAGACGTCTATATTGCATTTGGAGAAATCATCAAGATCATAGTTACAGTCATTAATGATTCCTAAAGCACTAAGCATTTCAGATGTTGCATGTAGAAGAGCAGATTCATCTATATTTTGATGATTAATCTTTTGCGAGCCAAGAAACGTCTTTAGTTTCTGACCGGTTTCAAATTCCAAATCATGAGCATTATCCCGAAAGCAAGACAAAGTAAAACTCTCAACAGACGGATAACTCAGCAGCAGCAAACCTTGTCTGTCGCTTTCAGTATTATCTCTTGAATTGACCAGTTTAGCTAACAAAGTCTTAAAGAACTCACTATCCGTATTTGATTTATCATCACGATCAAATACATAGAATATTGCAGCATTGTCAATATCGAAATCATATTCTTCAATTAATTCTCGAAACAGGTTATCCAAAAATCCATCATCTTTCTGAATGAATTTTATGTTGCTCTCTTGTGTATTGATGACATATATCTTAGAGTAAGGATCATTTTTGGAATTGTACTGTCTATAGTTCTTTCCTCGAAGTTTTGTATCAATCTGGTAATCATATATTTGTGTGAATATTTTCTTAAGAATATATGGTTCGGTTCTCGTTCCTTCAACTATAAAAAGCACCTTACCAATTGGTTTACCCTTATGAAATTCAATCTTCATATCTTGGAAGTCCACCGAATACACCACCTAAATACATTTTTTCTATATTCTGTGCTTCTCTTGGCTTTTCATCTGAAAAACGTTTTATTTTGCTTCCGTCTTCGCTAAATTCAACCCTATATAGTTGATCCGGACGAAGAAGGCTATTAGACAATAGATTTGTTGAATGTGTCACAAACAACATCTGAGCATTTGTTGAATACTTCATGAAATAGCGAATTAACAGTTTTTCAAGATCATTGTGAAAGCCGCTTGAAAATTCATCAAGAATGAGAAGTCCGCCATTGTGTACACAATGGAAAAACGCGGGCAAAAGCTGAAGTAAGTTTCGAGTTCCGGTAGACTCCAGTTCATAAATAATAGGTTCATCAATTCCATTTCGTTTCATATATATGTGTTTGTCTTCTCCAAATAAGGTATCTATATTGTCTTTATTTGCTTTGCCATATTCGATACGCTGATCAAAATGATAGTCTTCAAAAAATTTATTGATTTCATCTGTTCCTTTTTCTTCCAGATATTTCTTCAATTCAATTTTTATTGCTTGGTATGCATTTCCTATCCTTGTAAATAAATCGAGGTAAATAGATGACGACAAAAAAGCAAACCAGTCTTGTAATATCTGATTTCCTCTGAATCGCGTATTAAAATATATCTCACGCAGGAACAAAGTATCATTTTGTATATCCGAATATTCTTTCTTCTCTGTCATTACTGAATGTGCATAACTATTGTCTCGTTCAAGTACTGTAACGTCATCAATTTTCAACAATTCGTAAATAGCAGAACTATCAGTATTATAGTTTATAGAATAATCTATCTCTGAGCTATCTATTTCAAAAACAAAGCGCATATACATAGAAGGATTCTTGCTAAAAATGCAATGGTACATCTCAAGCGGAATATCTATCGTACCAAACAACATATCAAGCAAGAGTTTAACAGGCAAAAGCGTGTTAGATTTTCCCGACGCATTTGCGCCGACAAACATCAAACCTTTCAGCAAATTCCGATTTGTATTAGTTTCCTCCAACATTTTATAATTAGTCTTTTCTAAAGAAAATCTGGTTTTTTGTTTGAAAGAACGAAAATTTTCCACCTCATAGTATTTCAGCATAAAAATACCTCCTAATATGGTTTTCAAGAAGTATTATACCACTCCAAGCAAAAAAATGCAACTATTTTACACTAAATATTTATGGGAATGTAAAAAAATTACCTCCGCACTCATTCAACTATACCACAAGATTTGATAATTCCATTCCATCCCTCACAGAACTGCTCATACTCCATGTTAAGCGTTATATTTATCTTATACCCCTTTCCTATCTCAATTCGGCTGATAACCTGAGATATTATCATTTTCTTCTGTTCTACGGTAGCCATCCGAAATTCCTCTGCCCAGCCTTTGAACATATCATACATTGGACGAACCTTTTCCATCGAAGCCTTCTTTTGCTCCATTTCATTGCCTATCTTCTCAAGCTGTTGGTTTATTGCGGTTATTCTCTGCTGAACAGTTGTCATTGCAGCAGATAATTGCTCCGGAGAGTAGAAGCTCTCCCCTATCAATGTGTTGGCAATCTCCTCATTCAGCTTATCATATTGTTTCTGGTACTTTTTCAGTTCAGTGCACAGCTTGGTCTGTTTTGCTCGGCATTTCTGCATTTCCTTGTTATATTCCTTTCTGAGCTCGGCTTCATCGGGAGCGTCGCTTATTTTTGAGAATATCTTACCGCTTGTTACATCTTCCTCAACATTGACGTTGCCGTTTGCTTTCAGAGCCACAACATCGGGAGAGAGGTCATATCCTTTCGGCGCGGAAATTTCCTTGACATAATACTGCTTGTTGGGCAACTTTATCGAGCCAGTTCCGTCAGCCCCTATGGTTATCTCGCCAACCTTATGTGTACAAGATTTATCGGTATATACGCCGTAGACCGCCTTAGAGCCGTCAATGCTGCTTACACCGCTTATCTTAACACTATTGTCGGTGCTGAGAACCTTTGTAATTGTGAACTTCACGTCATTCTGAGTAACGCGGAACGCCGACATATTCAGCGCAGTAGAGCTTTTGCCGTCTGTGCGGT
>JAEEGL015166447.1_pt1 | contig 11823 bp, 9 predicted proteins | sample 9134231 | NCBI WGS metagenome assembly JAEEGL01 (sample SAMN16246548, study PRJNA631951) | gut metagenome | biome: gut microbiome; feature: rumen; material: fiber-attached | host: Bos | place: Iran: Karaj | collected 2018-10 | reverse complement strand
CGTAAAACATGATGTCGCCGTTCAGCTTCCAGTCGTCATAGTCGGGAGCGCGCCCGTCGTGCTTCTTTCCGGAAGCGAGCGCGTCGCCTATCTGCATGATGAAGGCCGTGTGATGCTGTCGCAGGAAGGCGTTTTCGCGCTGCTTTGAGGTCAAATCGGGATACGCGTCCTCAAGCTCCTGCGTGGTGACGAACGCGACCTCGCGGTCGAGTTTCACGGTGATATCAGGATATTTTGACTTGATGAAATCGAGGGTGTCGCAGATCGCGCCTACCTCGGCGGTGACCGTTTTTTTCAGGTATTCGATGTTCCTGTCTTCGTGCGTGATGACCTTTTCCCAGTCCCACTGGTCAGTGTAGACGGAGTGGAGGTTATCCAGCGTTTCGTCGCGGCGGATGGCGTTCATGTCGGTGCAGAGCCCTTCGCCCGCGGGGAAGCCGTATTCGTAGAGCGCAAGGCGCTTCCACTTCGCGAGCGAGTGGACGACGGCGGCGTTTCCGCCGGTCTCGGGAATATCGAAAAGCACGGGGCGCTCGACGCCGTTGAGGTCGTCGTTCAGTCCGGTCGCGGGATCGACGAAAAGCGGCGCGGAAACGCGCTTCAGATTCAGCGCGGAGCAGAGATTATCCTGAAACACCCTCTTGATGAGACCGATCGCGGTCTGCGTTTCGTAGAGGGAGAGGGCGGAGGAATATCCCGCCGGAATGTGTATCTTGCTCATGTCCGTTGCTCCTTTTCGTTTTCTTTTTATGACCGATTCAAAAACAATCCGCCATTATATTTGTATATTTTGGATTATATGTTCGCGCGCGTAATTTGTCAATAGTTTTTTCCTCCGCGCCCGCGGAATCGTGGTATTGCGCCTTTTTCTCAACTCCGGAGGCGTATTTTTATGCAATTTTCCGGTAAAAAAATATTCTCTTGCAATTATTCCGCCGAAGGGTTAGAATATTATCAAACGGGAGGCGTCAGTATGAAGAATGAAAGAATGCCCAACATCTCGATGCTCACTGATTTCTATGAGATGACGATGGGGAACGGATACCTCAAATACTTCGGTGAAAAGACCGCGTACTTCGACGCGTTTTTCCGCCGCGTTCCCGACGGCGGCGGCTTCGCCGTCTGCGCCGGACTCGAGTCGGTCGTCGATTATATTTCAAACCTGCGCTTCACCGGCGAGGATATAGACTATCTGCGCCGTCAGAGGATGTTCTCCGAGGAGTTCCTTGAATATCTCCGCGACTTCAAATTCGTCTGCGACGTGTGGGCGATACCGGAAGGCACGCCGGTCTTCCCGGGCGAGCCTCTCGTAACGGTGCGCGGTCCGGTCGCGCAGGCGCAGCTGCTTGAAACCGCGCTGCTTCTGCTCATAAACCATCAGACGCTTATCGCGACGAAGGCGAACCGCATCGTCCGCGCCGCCGGCGGCAGAGCCGTAAGCGAATTCGGCGCGCGCCGCGCTCACGGCACGAGCAGCGCTCTCTTCGCCGCGCGTTCCGCCTACATCGCCGGCTGCGCCAACACCTCGAACGTTATGGCCGCGCAGCAGTTCGATATCCCTTGCTCCGGCACGATGGCGCATTCGTGGGTGCAGATGTTCGACAGCGAATACGACGCCTTCGCCGCCTACGCGGAGACCTATCCGGACGCCTGCGTCCTGCTCATCGACACGTATAACGTGCTGAAAAGCGGACTTCCGAACGCGATAAAAGTATTCGACGAGGTTCTCGCGCCGATGGGCAAGCGCCCCGCGGGAATACGCATAGACTCCGGCGACATCGCGTACCTGACTAAAAAGATCCGCCAGCGCCTCGACGCGGCGGGGTATCCCGACTGCAAGATCGTCGTCAGCAACTCCCTCGACGAACGCATCATCCGCGACACTCTCGTTCAGGGCGCGCAGATAGACTTCTTCGGCGTCGGCGAACGCCTCGTGACGAGCGAGACGGAGCCGGTTTTCGGCGGCGTCTACAAGCTCTGCGCGGTCGAGAACGACGGCGAGATAATCCCGAAGATAAAGATAAGCGAAAACCCCGCGAAGATCACCACGCCTTACTTCAAAAAGGTCTACCGCCTCTACGAGCGCGACACCGGCAAGGCGATTGCCGACGTCGTTACCGCTTACGACGAAACGATCGACGACACGCAGCCCTACGAGATCTTCGACCCGGATTACACATGGAAGCGCAAGATTGTAACGAACTTCAAAGCGCGTCTTATCACCGAGCGCATCTTCGACGGCGGCAGGCTCGTATACAAGCTGCCCGATATCGAAGACATCAAGAAGTACTGCGCCGAGCAGATCGACACCCTCTGGGGCGAGGTCACGCGCTTCGAGAATCCGCATAACTACTACGTCGACCTGTCGCAGCGCATCTGGGATATCAAGAACGCGATTCTGAAAAAGGAGCAGTATAACATTTGATCGGAGTCAAAATCGTCTGCGTGGGCAAACTGAAGGAAAGCTGGCTTTCCGCCGCCTGCGCCGAATACCTCAAGCGGCTCTCGCGATACTGTCAACCGGCGGTCGCGGAGCTTGCGGAGCATACGCTTCCGGAGAAGCCGAACGAGGCTCAGATCGCCGCCGCGCTTGAAAAAGAGGGCGAAGCGATACTCAAAGCGTGCGAGGGGCATTATACCGTAGCGGCGTGCGTCGAGGGAGAGCAGATGAGCTCGGAGGAGCTTTCGCGCACGCTCGACCGCCTTTCCTCCGAAGGGGAGGGCAGGATCGCCTTCGTGATCGGCAGTTCGCACGGCCTTTCCGAAAAGGTCAAGCGCGCCGCGGATATGCGCCTTTCAGTATCGGAGATGACGTTTCCGCATCAGCTTTTCCGCGTGATGCTGCTCGAACAGATCTACCGCGCCTTCTCGATTTCCGCGGGCGCGAAATACCACAAATAAACGGCGCGGAACCGCCGTCCAGACGCCTTTCCGGATTTCCGGAGAGGCGTTTTTGCATATTTTTATTAGAAAAGACTTGATAAATCTCACGGTTGTGGTATAATTTAATTACTTATAATATGGATTACTGTGCCGGATTATTATTCCGGCGATTCTGAAAGAAGGAAGACGGTAAAAATGGTATTGAGCATGACCGGCTTCGGCAGAGCCGAGGCGTCGGTAAACGGACGCGAGATCGTTTTTGAAATCCGCTCCGTGAACCACAGATACTTTGAATTCAACAGCAGGATCCCGAAGCTTTACGGCTTCCTTGAAGATCCGCTGAAAAAGCTCGTGCGCGAGCGCATATCCCGCGGCAAGATAGAAGCGTATCTGACGGTGCGCCAGAGCGAAGGGAGCCTCGCCCGCGTACGCCTCAACGACGGGCTGCTCGAGAGCTACCTTTCCGCGCTGAAGGAAATGATCGCGAAGCACGGCCTGCGCGACGACATTTCCGCTACGGCGGTCTCGCGCTTCCCGGACGTCTTCATCGTCGACGACGCCGAGGAGGACGCCGACGCGCTTTCCGCGGACGTTTTCGAGGTCGTCGGCCGCGCGCTCGACGTGTATAACGAAATGCGCCGCACCGAAGGCGCCAAGCTGGCGGAGGATATAATCGAACGCCTCGCGCTTATCTCCGGCATGGTCGACAGAATCGAAGCGCGTGCGCCGGAGCTCAACCGCGAATACTTCGAGCGCCTGTCCCGCCGCATAAAAGAACTGCTCGAGAGCGTCCAGCCCGACGAGGGCAGACTGCTGACCGAAGCGGCGGTATTTTCCGACAAGACCAACGTCACGGAAGAGATCGTCCGCCTGCGCAGTCATATTTCGCAGTTCGGCGCCGCAATGAAGGCCTCCGGCGGCGAGCCGGTCGGCAAGCGGCTCGACTTCATCGTTCAGGAAATGAACAGAGAGATAAACACCATCGGCTCCAAGTGCAACGACATGGAGATAACGGGGATCGTTATCGACGTGAAGGCTGAGATTGAAAAAATCAGGGAGCAGATACAGAACATCGAGTGATTCGGAGGAAGACGTATGAAGCTCATCAGCGTCGGATACGGCAATATGCTTGCCGCCGACCGCGTGGTTGCGGTGCTCGGCGGCGTCTCGGCGCCGACGCGGCGGCTCGTCGCGGAAGCGCGTGAAAAGGGGCTGCTTATCGACGCCACCTGCGGCAGACGCACAAAGTCCGTCATCGTTACCGATTCCGAGCACTGCGTGCTTTCGGCGGTCGCGCCGGAAACGATAGCCGCACGAATAAAGACGGAGGAAGAAGAGAATGAGGAATAAAAGAAAAGGGCTGCTGATAGTCTTTTCCGGCCCTTCCGGATGCGGAAAAACGACTATACTCGGCGAGTATATGAAAGGCCGCGACGACTGCGTGTTTTCGGTTTCAGCGACGACCCGCGCTCCGCGTCCCGGCGAACAGGAGGGCGTGGACTACTTCTACGTCACGCGCAAAAAGTTCGAGCGTATGATCAAAAAGGGTCAGCTGCTCGAGCATACGATTTATAACGAGAACTATTACGGAACGCCGCTGAAACCCGTGCTTTCCGCGATGAAGAAGGGGAAGGACGTCGTTTTCGATATCGAAGTCGACGGCGCTTCGCAGGTCAAAAAGCAGTATCCGGACTCGGTAACGATATTCCTCAAGCCGCCGAGCCTGGAGGAGCTACGCCGCCGTCTTGAAGGCAGAGGCACCGAAACTCAGGAGGCGATCGAGAAGCGCCTCGCCCGCGCCGAGATCGAGATGGGTTACGCGGACAGGTACGATCATATCATCGTCAACGACACCATCGAGCAGGCGGCGTCCGAACTGCGCGGCATCATCGAGTCCGCGCACGAAAAACAGCAGTAATCAGACTGATTGTCCTTGCAGCCAATCAGTCAAATACAACACTCAAAGAAAGAAGGAAAAAGACTATGATGCTTCATCCGGCAATCGGCGAACTTACGAAGGACGGCGACAACGCGTACTCCATCGTTATCGCGGCGGCCAAGCGCGCCCGCGAGATCGCCAGCGAGGCGAAGGACAAGGAAGAAGTCCTCGAAGAAAGCCCCATGATGATCGCCGTCAGAGATTTTGCGGACGGCAAGACCAAGATCAAGCACTGATTAGGAGAAAACCTTGGACAGCTTGAAGTTTGCGAGAGTGGCGGTCGACGGCGCGACGTACGGCATGGATAAGCTGTACGACTATCGCGTGCCGCCCAAAATAGCGGATAACGCCGCCGTCGGATGCCGCGTGATCGTGCCTTTCGGCAGATCGAGCGGCAAGCGTCAGGGTATCATAATGGAGATATCCGACGTTTCCGACGTTACGAAGATAAAGCCGCTTACCGCGCTTCTCGACGCTTCACCCATACTGTCCGACGCGCAGCTCGAGCTTGTGCGCTATTTGAAGGAAACGACCTTCTGCACGTTCTTCGACGCCGTCCGCGCCATACTGCCGGCGGGCTTGAACTACCGGCTTTACGACGCGTACTCGGTAAACGAGGCGTACGACGGCGACCACGTCATGACCGACGAGGAAAAGTCGATTTACGACATTATCGCCGCGGCGAAGAAGCCCGTTTCCGTCGCCGCTTTCGTATCGAAGGCGGGTGTTTTCCACGACGTCGCGGCGCTGAATCTGCTCTGCGAAGAGGGAATAATCCGCCGCGAAACTGCGTCGAAACGCCTCGGCGCGGACGCCGTAAGAAGCAGCTGCCGCCTGCGCGTTTCGCCCGACGAGGCTGAGGAGCTCCTGCTGACGAAGCTGCTCACCGAGCAGGGCAAAAGCGTAGTCCGCTTCCTGCTTGAAAACGGCGAGGCGACGCTGAAAGACGTCTGCTACTACACCGGCGTGACGCAGGGCGTGCTGAAAACCCTCGATAAGCGCGAGATCATCGGGATCTACCGCGAACGCGTCGACCGTACGCCCGAAAAAGGCGAGAAGTCGGGCGAAAAGTTCGTGCTCACCGAAAAGCAGCGCGAGGTTTACGACGGTCTCGTCGAGCTTTACGAAGCGGACGAGCCGAAATGCGCGTTGCTGCGCGGAGTTACCGGCAGCGGTAAGACGGGCATCTATATCGAGCTTGCGAAAAAGGCGGTCGCCGACGGCAGGGACGTGATAATGCTCGTCCCGGAGATAACCCTCACGCCGCAGGCCGTGCGGCGCTTCCGCACCGCGTTCGGCGATATAGTGGCGGTCATCCATTCGGCTCTCGGCGTTGGCGAACGTATGGACGAATACCGCCGTCTCGAATCCGGCGCCGCGAAGATCGCCGTCGGAACGCGCTCCGCCGTATTCGCGCCGCTGAAAAACGTCGGGCTTATCATCATCGACGAGGAGCAGGTCTCCTCGTACTATTCCGAGCAGTCGCCGAGATACCACGCGCAATCGGTCGCGAAGTTTCTGGCGGCGAAAAACAACGCGCTGCTTCTGCTCGCGTCCGCGACCCCGTCGGTCTCGTCTTACTACCACGCGAAGACCGGCAGATACTCGCTTTTCGAGCTGGACGAACGCTACGGCGACAACCGGCTTCCGGGCGTGTATATGGCGGATATGCGCGGCGAAGCGGCGGACGGCAACAAGACCTGCATAAGCCGGCTTCTGCTTGGCGAGCTGCAGGCGAACGCCGAAAAGGGCGAGCAGTCCATAATACTGCTCAACAGGCGGGGATACAACACCGCCGGCGTCTGCTCCGAATGCGGAGAGGCGCTCAAATGCGACAACTGCGACATTCCGCTTACCTACCACAGCGCGAACAAGCGTCTGATGTGCCACTACTGCGGAGCGTCGAAGGAATATACCGAGATCTGTCCGTCATGCGGAACGCCCACGGTGCATTACCGCGGCGCTGGCACGCAGAAGGCCGTCGAAGAGCTTGAAGCGGCTCTGCCGGGCGTCCGCGTGCTTCGTATGGACCTGGACACGACCTCGTCGAAGGAATCGCACTCGCATATGCTTTCCGCTTTCGGTAAGGGCGAGTACGACGTTCTCCTCGGCACCCAGATGGTCGCCAAGGGGCTTGACTTCGAAAACGTAACGCTGGTCGGCGTGCTTTCGGCGGACGCGTCGCTGTTCGACACCGACTTCCGCGCCGACGAACGCACCTTCTCGATGATGACGCAGGTCATCGGCAGATCGGGCAGGCACAAAGCGGGCAGGGCGGTCGTGCAGACGTACGCGCCAAACCACCCGATACTTAAACTCGGCGCCGAGCAGGACTACAAGGCGTTTTACGATGACGAAATACTCATCCGCAAGCAGATGCTCTATCCGCCGTTTTGCGATATGTGCGTGCTGAACGTCAGCGCGGCCGGCGAGGAGTTCTGCGAACGCGTTTCTCAGCAGCTGTATGATCTCATCTGCACGATGATAAAAACAAAATACCCGAGTCTGCCGATACGCGTCATGCGTCCGAATCGCGAGCTTATAACGAAGTTTTCATCTCGTTATAAGTTCAGATTGATGCTCAAATGCCGCGACGGAAAGCGCTTTCGCGCGTTCCTCGGCGATCTGCTCGTAACGGTAAACAGGAGCAGGGCTTTTTCCGGAGTATCGGTCACCGCGGAGATAAACCCCGAATAAAACTCAGAATGAAGAGGTCTGTTTGATGAAAAAACTGACGGCAATACTGATATCGCTGCTTATCGTCGCGTGGCTTATGCCGTCCGGCGTTATTTCTGCGGACGAAGGGTACGGGGGTTATAATGAAACGGTCCTGACGTCGCCCGATTTTTCGCCTGATTTCTACTACAAGATCTACGATACCAACGGCAAAGCGCTGACGTATGCGGAGAAGGATCCCGACGGAACGCTCGTTCTCGACGATCCCGTCGACGGCGACAAGCGTCAGGAATGGCAGATCGTCAGCGATCCTGCTTTGCACAGCCGCTACAGGATAATAAACAAATACTGCGCGTACGCTCTTACGATAAGGGTCGTATCCTCGTCGAACGAGCTTATTGCCGATAACGTCGACCTGAACAATTCCCGACAGGAGTGGGCTCTTCAGTATAAGAACGGTTATTTCACCATCACGATAAGAAACGCCGGGTCGCTGACCTATTCCGGACGTCGTGTCCGGACGACCGCCGTTTCTTCCGGAGCAAAGCAGTTCACGATCGCACGCATAAACGAACCCGGTTGGGTCGAGGACTGGACCGATGATTTCGATACGTTCGATGAATCCAAGTGGAACCGCGCCGACGGACATCTGCAGACAGACAAAGCCGTCGTGATAAACGTCGGCGACGATGAACACGTCTATATAGAAGACGGCAGCCTCGTGCTCCGCGCTGATATCGGAGACTACGGCGGATACGTTGCCGCCGCCGGTATGGTCGATACCGCCGGCAAATACTCAATTTCATACGGCAGGATCGAAATGCGGGCCAAACTGCCTCACGGTTACGGCACGTTCCCGGCGCTATGGATGCTCGCGAACGAAACGCTCTGGGCGGGCAACGGCGAAATAGACATTATGGAAATAAGCAACGAGGGAATGGATGACGCCGACGCGTATCTTTTCGGAACGCGCCACTGGACGACCATGGGCGGCATCCACACCTCCGAGGGCAGAACGCTTTACAATAAAAACCGCGTTCCGTTCAGCGAAGAATACCATACATTCGCGCTTGAGTGGGAAAACGATCAGATGCGCTGGTTCCTCGACGGGATGCTTTACGCGTCGCACAATCCGAAAGCGAACGACGATAAATACGCCTTCGGCGACGATCCGCATTTTCTGATCCTCGATAACTGGATCCAGGGAGAAGACGACGGAACGCTCACTCCGGGCAGGGACTACCCGGAAGAGTATCTTTACTACATCGACCGGATAACCGTAAGCAAGCGCGAAACGGGCAGTGATTACCTTCCGGACGAAACGACGCCTGAAACGACTTACACCTCCACCGCCGCAGACGTCGTCGCGCGTTCGCACGACTGGGATAACGAGATGCCGCTCGCGGTTTCGCCGGACGGCGGCGAGATCGCCGTTGCCGACGGAAAAGGATATATCTATATCGAAGACGCCGCCACGGGTCTTCAGAAGCGTATGCTGACCGCGCTCCCGATGGTTCTTCTTTCAGCGATCGAGTATTCGCCGGATGGTTCGAAGCTTGCCGTTGCGGATTTTGTCGGTACGATACTTATCTACGACACTTCGGATTACGACGCGCCACCGCTTCGCATCTGCAACGGCACCGTCTGCCACAGCAAGCTGCTGTTTACGAAGGACGGCACGGGGCTGATAACTGCGGATATGCCCGCGAGAGCGGCGCATAACGGCGCCGGCAACCAGTTTGACGGCAGCGTTGTGAAGCTCGGCTGTATGCGTGTGTTCGACGTCGCCACCGGCGCGTTGAGATACGAGACCGAGATCGGCGGCGAGGGCAGGGGAATGGCGCTTTCGCCGGACGGCGGTCTGCTCGCCGTAGCGCTGCTCGACGGCAGATGCGTTCTGCTCGAAACCGAAAACTTCACCGTGCTCGCTCACCTCGAGTGCGGCGCCGCGCAGGCGCGCGGAGTCGCCTTCTCGTCGGATTCCTCCATGCTCGCGGTGACTGACGAGCGCGGCGGGATATACCTTTTCAACGTCGCGGATAAAACCCTTATCCGCAGAATGAACACGCTGAAAAACACGAGCATGACTTCCGTGCGCTTCTCGGCGGACGACAAAAAACTGCTCGTCAACTCCTCCGATAACTGCGCCCGACTTTACGACGTTGAAAGCGGAGAATTGCTGAAAATACTCGGAGGCTTCTCGCAGGCGGCGCACATAGCGGAGTTCTCTCCGGACGGAAGCCGCATCGCCGTCGCGAGTCTCGACGGCAGGGTTAAGATCTACGACGCCGACGGCAGCTACCGCCGCACGCTCGTCACGTCGATGACGGAGCACAACGGACACGTTTTCTCGATGAAGTTCTCACCGTCCGGCGAATACGTTTACGCCACGACCTACACCTTCCCGAAGGCGCTCCACCGCTGGAGCGTGGACGGAGAATCCGGTCCCGCGTCCGTTGCCTACGACTGCGACTTCTTCTATAAGATAACCGATGGTGAGGCGACCGTTACCGGTTACCGCGGCAACGACAGAAACATCGTCGTTCCGGAAACGCTCGGCGGCTGCCCTGTCACGGTAATAGGCGCCGCGGCGTTCGGCGGCATGGGCAACTACGCGAAAAACGTGAGCATAACGCTCCCGTCGACCTTGAAGCGCATCGAAACAGAGGCGTTCCGCAACTGCTGGACGCTCCGCGAGCTTATCCTGCCCGAAGGACTGGAATATATCGCCAAAGAGTCGATCCACGGCTGCAAGCAGCTTACGGAGCTCGTCATTCCGGATTCCGTGACGTTTATCGGCGAAGACGCCTTCGACTGGTGCCACGGATTGCGGAAACTCGTTATCGGCAGCGGTATGAAGACCGTTCCGTCCGGCATATGCGGAAACGTCCGCGCGCTGAAAGAGGTTATCCTGCGCGAAGGTGTCGAACGCGTCGAATCGGACGCGTTCGGAACAGCTCCGCTGGAAAAACTGCGTTTCCCGTCGACAATGACGGACTGCGCGGATGACGCCTTCGCGAGCCGTAACGTCAAGGTCTACGGCGCACGCGGGAGCTACGCGGAGACCTTCTGCGCCGGGAACGCGGTGTGCGTTTTCAAAGAGCTTATCCGCGGCGACGTCGACGGCGACGGGCTGATAGGCGTTACTGACGCTCTCGAAATGCTACGTATTTCACTGGGAATAAAAAGAACGGATATTGATACCGCTGAAAAAATGGATATGGACGCCGACGCGGCGCTGACAGTCTCGGACGTGCTGTTGATAATGCGCGCCGCGGCGCGGATACAGTAATTGAGAGGAAAGAAATATGGCTGTAAGACAAATAATAGAATTCGGGGACGAAACGCTTCGCAAGCGCGCACGCGAGGTCGACAAGATCGACGCGAGGATAGAAACGCTTGTGGCGGATATGAAAGAAACGATGGCGCTCGCCAACGGAGTCGGTCTTGCCGCTCCGCAGGTGGGGGTGCTTCGCCGCGTCGTTATCGTCGATCTTGAGGATATCGGCGTCGTTGAGCTGATAAACCCCGTAATTACCAAAAAATCGGGGCATCAGGAGGATATCGAGGGATGCCTTTCATATCCGGGCGAGTACGGCATTACCAACAGACCTATGAACGTGACCGTCGAGGCGATGAACCTCGCCGGCGAAAAGGTGAAGTATTCCGTCAGCGGTCTCTCGGCGAGGGCTGTGTGTCACGAGGTCGACCACCTCGACGGCAAGCTCTTCATAGATTGCGTCGTGAGAATGCTCGATCCGGACGAACTGAAAGGCGATAAAAAGGAGTAATTCGTTTGAGAATCGTTTTTATGGGCACGCCGGACTTTGCCGCCGTTACCCTTAAAGAGCTTGTAGCCCGCGGCTTTGACGTCTGCGCTGTCATAACTCAGCCGGACAGAGTCAACGCGCGCGGCAACAAGGTCGTTCCGGGCGCGGTAAAGACCTACGCGGAAAGCGTAGGGCTTCCGGTATACCAGCCTATCTCGCTGCGCAACGGAGAAGGGGAGGAAATATTCAAAAAGTTCTCTCCCGACGTCGCCGTCGTCGCCGCCTACGGCAAGATCCTGCCGGCGCCGCTTCTGAAACTGCCGCGCCTCGGCTGCGTGAACGTCCACGCCTCGCTGCTCCCGAAATACAGGGGCGCGTCGCCCATACAGACCGCGATCGTCAACGGCGAAACGGTCACCGGGGTGACGATAATGCAGCTCGACGAAGGCATGGATACCGGCGATATGCTCGCCGTGCGCGAGGTTGAAATACCTCCCGAAATGACCGCCGGAGAGCTTTTCGACGCGCTCGCGCCGGTCGGCGCGGAGCTTCTCG
>JAEEGL013866717.1_pt1 | contig 11823 bp, 7 predicted proteins | sample 9134231 | NCBI WGS metagenome assembly JAEEGL01 (sample SAMN16246548, study PRJNA631951) | gut metagenome | biome: gut microbiome; feature: rumen; material: fiber-attached | host: Bos | place: Iran: Karaj | collected 2018-10 | reverse complement strand
ATAATTATATAATAGATAATAAAAAAAAGAAACTGAAAGTTTCTTATGGATTTAATCTATTTGGTCCACGGAAGACAAATTCAGTTTCTTTAATTGTTAAACCTAGAAGTAACATAGTAAGACGATCTACACCTATGGCAAAACCTCCATGAGGTGGACATCCATATTTAAAGAATTGTAGGTAGAACTCAACGTCTTTACCAAGTCCTTTTTCTTTAGCGTTTTTAACAAGTTCATCATAACGATGTTCTCTTTGAGCACCACTAGTTATCTCAGCACCACGCCAAATTAGGTCGTAACCTTGTAATACTCCATTTTCATCACGCATATGGTAGAAAGGTCTTTTAGTAGCAGCATAATCAGTAATAAACATAAACTCAGAATTATATTTATCTTGAGCTAGTTGATAAGTTAGTTTCTCAGCTTCAGCATTCATATCACCAACATCTTCTGTTGGAATATCAAAGTTATATCTTTCATGTAATTCTTGATATAAGTCTTTAAGTTTAATTCTAGGGAAAGGTTTAGTAGGGATTATTACTTCTCTTCCAAATAATTCAAGGATCTTTTCCCCATAGTTTTCTTTTACTTTAGTTAATCCTGCAATTAATAAGTCTTCTTCAAGATCCATTACATCTTCAAAACTATCTATATATGAAAACTCTAAGTCAAATGAAGTAAACTCTGTGGCATGACGATTAGTGTTTGAATTCTCAGCACGAAAACAAGGAGCTACTTCAAATACTCTTTCAATACCTGCAGCCATAGCCATTTGTTTATAAAATTGTGGACTTTGAGCAAGATATGCTTTATCATCAAAATATTTAACTTCAAACACACTAGAACCTGATTCAGATGCTGTTCCAATTAATTTTGGTGTATGAATCTCTGTAAACTTATTTTGATATAAGAATTCTTTCATTCCTTCTTGCATACAAGATTCTACTTGTCTTGCTAACATATTTTTTTCATTACGCATATCAAGCCAACGAAAATCTAATCTTGTATCAATATTAACACCTTCAAGATTATTATAGTCAAATGGTAAAGTATCTGCTTTACTAGTTACAATAATTTCACTAGGAATAAGTTCAATACCTCCTAGTTTAACAGCTTCATTCTTACATACCTTACAAGTAACTCTAACAGTACTTTCAACAGTAGTATTATTCATTATTTCTAGTAAGCTAGCATTATTTTCATCACTCTTTTCAATAGTCATCTGTACTTTTCCAACTGCATCACGAATTATAACAAACATAACCCATTTCTTATCACGAATAGCATCTACAAAGCCAGAGAATACTATCTCCTTATCAATATAATTTTCTAGTTCATTAACTCTTATTTTTCTTATCATAATTCCTCCTATAAAAAAATAAAAAGCCCATAATCTAAGGACGAGTATACCCGTGGTACCACCTTAGTTCATGAACTATGCACTCTTATTTATAACGTAATAACACGATTGTCTTATAATTGATGTCTTCAAAAGGCTTCTTTGATAATTTCCACCATCCATTATCTCTCTATAAAAAACTACCTACTTACTCCTTCAATCAACAATATACTTGTAATTTAACACAAAGTATTTAAAAAAACAATAGTATTTCTTTATTTTATAAACCTTTTATATTATAATTTATTTGGTGATATTATGGTTATAACTTTAAAAACATGTGAAAAAACAAGAAATATGATGTTAGAGTTTTATGAGGAGATGAAAAGAATGAAAACTCCTCAGTATGCTCTCTTTCAAGCAGATGATGGTGAAACAGTAGTAACATTATATGAAAGTGGGAAAGCTGTTTTCCAAGGTAAAGACGCAGATCTTGCTTCAGACTATTGGATTGAAACTGAGAAAATAAACTCTGGCAAAGCCATAGTTACTAATAGTGAAGATAAATCCAAAAAAACTCTAGTTTCTGAAAAGAAAGAAGTTAAAAGTTCATTTCATAATGTAAATAGTGTTGGATCTGATGAAGTTGGTACTGGTGATTATTTTGGACCTATTGTTGTAACCGCTACCTATGTTACTAAAGATGATGTTGAATTCTTAGATAACTTAGGAGTAATGGATAGTAAAAAAATAAGTGATGAAAAGATCTTAAAGATCGCACCACAAATTGCTAAACGTATTAAATATAAAAGTATAATTCTTTCTAACAAAGAATATAACAGTAACCATAGTAAAGAATATAATATGAATAAAATAAAAGCTATTCTTCATAATAAAGTACTATACCAAATAATTAATGAAGAAAAGCCAAAATATGACTATATAATTGTTGACGAATTTGCAAGAGAACAAAAGTATTATGATTATATTAAAGAATCTACTAATATTCAAAAAGGTATTACTTTTATGACTAAGGCAGAAGATAAGTGTTTATCAGTTGCTTGTGCATCAATTATTAGTAGATACTTATTCTTAAAAGAATTTGATAAACTATCTGATTCACTTCATATTCCACTTCCTAAGGGAGCAGGTGCTGAAGTTGATAAGATTGGTCAAGAAATAGTAGAAAAATATGGAAAAGAAAAACTTGAAGAAGTTGCCAAACTTAACTTTTTAAATACTTCAAGGATATTAAAAACGAGCATCTTTTAGATGCCCGCTTTTTTATTTATTGATATTTGAAGTTTCTTTTTTTATATCGTCACTTAATAGCCAAACACTTTCAAAATAATCAGCTACCCTTGGTAAGGTTTTTAATATATCCTCTGGAATTGATACTCTATCATAAACAACAGATCCTCCTGGGAAGCCATTATCTCTAAACATTATTTGTTTAAGATCTCCGTTAGTACAATTAATTGAACTAATATGTGAATCCTTAGCAACACCATTAAAATCATGTAATCTAAATCTTAAGTAATAATTTTCAGGATCACCATAAGAACCTTCTAATAATTCAGCACGACTGAATGTAAAAGGTAGTGTGCCTGCTCTTAGTTTCTTTTCTAATAATTCATTAAGTCTTGATTCAACATTTAATTTTTCCATAACTCTCCTAAAATGGTAAATTCATATTACCACTTGCCATTCCTTTCATCATTTTTTTGTATTCGCCAAATTGTTCTAGTAATCTATTAATTTCTTGAACACTTCGGCCAGACCCTTTTGCTATTCTTTGTTTTCTATTCGCTTTAATTATATCAGGATTTCTTCTCTCTTTCAAGGTCATTGACTGTATAATAGCTTCAATATGACTTATTTGTTTAGGATCAATTGAGATATTAGCTAATCCCATCTTTTTAGCACCCGGTATCATTTTAATTAAATTCTCAAGTGGACCTAGTTTTCTAATCTGTTTCATTTGTTTTAAGAAGTCATCTAAGTCATAATTACCTTTTTGCATTTTCTTTAAAGTATCATTAGCTTCTTTTTCACTAATTATTTCACTAGTCTTTTCAACAAGAGATACAATATCACCCATACCAAGAATACGATCTGCCATACGTTTTGGATCAAAGAAGTCTAAGCCATCCATCTTCTCAGATACACCAATAAACTTAATAGGTACATTAGTTAAATGACGAACAGAAAGGGCTACACCACCACGGGTATCACCATCTAGTTTAGTTAATATAACACCAGTTAATGCAAGTTTATCATTAAAACCTGTTATTACATTAATTGCATCTTGTCCCATCATAGAATCTATTACAAGTAATATTTCTTTTGGATTAACTTTATTTTTTATATTATTTAATTCATCCATTAAAGGTTCATCAATATGAAGTCTACCTGCAGTATCTATTAATACATAATCATAATTATTTTCCTTAGCATAGTTAATAGCGTTATTAGCAATCTCCACTGGATCTTTTTTACCTTCTTCATAAACAGGTATATTAAGTTCTTTACCTATAGTTATTAATTGATCTATAGCAGCAGGACGATAAATATCACAAGCAACTAATAAAGGTTTCTTAGCATGTTTCTTTCTTAAGAATAACGCAAGTTTTCCACAAGTTGTTGTTTTACCACTACCTTGTAGACCAACCATCATAAGAATTGCAGGATTACCAGTAGTATTAAGTGGAGCACTCTCTCCTCCTAGTAATTCTACTAATTCATCATTAACTATTTTTACAAATACTTCACCAGGTTTTAGACTAGTAGCTACTTCCTCACCTAAGGCTTTCTCTTTAACATTATTAGTAAACTCTTTAACTACTTTATAGTTAACATCAGCTTCTAATAAGGCAAGTCTAACTTCTCTTACCATTTCTTCAATGTTTTCTTCAGTTATCTTTCCATAGCCTTTTATTTTATGAAATATACCTTCTAATCGATCTTGTAATCCTTCAAACATAAAATCACCTAAAGTAATTATAACAAAAAAAGAGTTTTATTCAAACTCTTTTTACTAATCAAGTTGTACGCCTTTAACTACATTAGAATCAGATGTCTTGGTTGCAATAATGTTATCTATATTAGTTGTATTACTACTATAATTAACTGTTATTCCTGAACCAGGGAGTGTTGCACTATAAGATAATGCTGAATTATAACTTGTTGGATTACTATATATATTTAATGTTGCTTGTGCGTTTCTACAGTATCTAAACATGTTTATTAAATTTGTTGCATATACTTTTAATGTTCCAATACTATTCCATGTTGTGGCATTATAGCCTGCATAAGCAAACATTTGAATCATAGTTGTTACTTTGGATGTATCCCAGCCGCTTAAATCACCTATACTCCATGTCGTTGCATTATAACCTGCGTAATAGAATAATGACTCCATACTTGTAACACTGGATACATTCCAACTAGACAAATTTCCAATATTCCATGTTGTTGCACTATAACCAGAATGTGAAAACATACTGTTCATATATTTTACTTTTGATGTGTCCCAATTATTTAAATTTCCAATATCAAAAGAAGATGCACTATAGCCTGCATTATCAAATACAGATCGCATACTAGTTACATTCTTAGTATCCCAACCACTTAAATCTCCAATAGTCCATGTTGTCGTACTATAGCCAGCTTTATAAAACATTTGACTAATAGCTGTTGCATTTGACACATTCCAATTACTCAAATCACCTATACTCCAAGTTGTTGCACTATAACCAGCACTACTGAACATGTTATAAAATGACGTTACACTTGATGTGTCCCATGAAGTTAAATTTAATTGAAATGATAAGGAATTATATCCTGCATTAGAAAACATATCTTCCATCGTGGTTACTTTTGAGGTAGTCCAACTTGATAAACTTCCTATATTCCAATTTGATGTAACCTTTCCCGTGCCAGAGAACATTCCTGTCATATCGGTTACATTAGATACATTCCAATTACTTAAATCACCTATACTCCATGTCGTTGAAGCAGCACCAGAACCATAAAACATTCTATTCATATTTGTTACACTTCCAGTATTCCAATTACTTAAATTCCCAATATTGTAGGTTGTTGCTCTTACTCCAGCTTGTTGAAACATTTGATTCATATCGGTTACATTAGATACATCCCATCCACCTATATTCCCAATATCAAATGTTGAAGCGTTTGATCCGGCATAAGAAAACATTTGACACATACTTGTTACGTGTGATGTGTCCCAACTATTTAAACTACCTATATTCCATGTTGTTGCATTAGATCCTGCAGAATAGAACATACCATACATAGTAGTTACTTTTCCCGTACTCCAATTATTTAAATTTCCAATATTAAAAGTTGAGTCTTTATTGCCTGCGTAAGCAAACATACGATACATTTTTGTTACATTAGATACATTCCAATTACTTAAATTTCCAACATTCCATGTTGTTGCATTTTGACCTGAAGTATCAAACATATAACTCATGTTTTTTACATTAGATACATTCCAATTATCTAAATTTCCAACATTCCAAGTAGTAGAACCAGTAGAAGCAGAATAAAACATACCACTCATATCGGTTACACTTCCAGTATTCCAATTGCTCAAATCACCAATGATCCAAGTATTATCACTTTTTCCAGCATTATCAAACATATAAGCCATATCGGTTACCTTAGATGTATTCCAGTTACTAATATTTCCAACATTCCATGTTGGTGCACTATAACCAGAATGTGAAAACATATAGCGCATATTAGTCATATTACCTGTATTCCATAAACCTATATTTCCAATGTCGAACGTCGAAGCCTTATAGCCGGCATAGTAAAACATACTTTGTGCTTCTTCTACATTAGATACATCCCAGCCACTTAAATCTCCTACATCCCACGTTGTTGAACTATATCCAGCATAATTAAACATGTTATTCATGTTAGTTACTTTACTTGTGTTCCAACCACTTAAATCTCCTACATCCCATGATAAATCACTTTTTCCAGCATAATTAAACATATATGCCATATTAGTCACATTTGATGTATCCCAGCCGCTTATATCTCCAATATCAACCGTTGTAGCATTTCGCGCTAAATATTCAAATATTCTACTCATATTGGTTACTTTCGATGTATCTAATTCTTCCAACCCTCTCAGTTCAAATGTTGCAGCATTATCACCAGAATTATAGAACATTATACTCATATCTGTTACATTTGATGTATCGAATTTTTCTAGCTCAATCAAGCTTGCATATGTAAAGCTAGAAAACGCATAACTACTATTTGGATTTGCTTTTACTCCATCTTCTTGGCCTATATATAATTCATATTTAGAATCACTATCTGTATCTGTATACCATGCTATTACTGATCCGTTTCGTTCAGCAGATGCATCCCAACTATCTATAGCATTTGAAGGAACATCTATATTATCAACTGTTTTAACACTTTCAAAACTACTTCTTGAAATTGCTTTGCCAAAGGTATTAGAAATACTACTATATTGTCTTGCTAATGTACCATCAAGTTTTATTCTTATAGTTCCATCCATTGATTTAACTAAGTTCTCTTTTGCCCATGTTCCTTTTATTGTTACATCATGAGCTGGCATAATAAAGGTATCATCATTTATTATTTCTATATCTATATTTTGATTACTGCCTTCTATTTCCCATCCCTTAAATACATAACCTGGACACGTTAATATATCAGTCTTTTTTGTAACGGTTTGATATACATAGTGTTTTTCATTTTGATATGTAGGTAACCCTGTACAACCAGTGGGTGCATTAGTATTATATGCTACATAATAGTTATTCTTTAATACAGGAGTTAATGAACTATTAACAGTCTCTTCGTCTTCATCTAACAAATTATAATTTATTGTTTCATGATCATTTGTTGGATAAAAACCATCTGTCTCATGATATTCACTTTTTAAGTCAACATTTATTTTCATTTTAGCTGAAAATCCAGATATATTATTATCTAAAGTCCATATTACTTTTTGAAAACCGTTTTCAGTTGTTAGCTCTACTTGTCCTCTACTTACTTCTATATCATCTACAGAATCAACGGTGAAATAATCTTTATTTATATAATCTGATATTACAAAAGTTTCATATCTAATAGGATTAATAGATGCTTCAAATAAGACATTATTTAATGTTTCTTGATCCGCATACCATTGATTATCAGAAATATCAATTATATCTTGTATTATATCAACACCCATTTCGTATTGAATACCATTAATAGTCATGTATGGGTATTTATCTTTCAATATCCTATATGTTGCCTTCTCTGTAGGTACATCTACATTAGGATAACCATCTGTTAAAAATAGTGTTACTAAATCCGTGTTAGTTCTTTCTGTATATCCATCTAGAACTTCATCAACATTTAATAAACCAGCATTATAGTTTGTTGCGCCTTTAGTACTTAGTGAATCCAAATAATCTAACATTTCATTTTTATCACTGGTAAATCCTGAAACTATTTCACTATCTGTATCAAATGTTATTAATGCCATTCTATTTCCACTAGTTGATAAAATAGCAGTTGCTAAATCTTTAGCATCACTTATTGCTCTTTCAAATTTTATTCCTTCCATCGAACCTGAAATATCAAGTACTAATACGATATCTATATTTCTTCCTTCAACAAACTTTGAAACAGTTTCTACATCAAATTCTATTTGTGCTTTACCAAGTCCTGTCCATTTAGCACTCTTATCTATATGAAAACTACCCGGATCATCATAATCATTACTTTCTATTTCTACATTTCTAATCTCTTGTGTATAAGTTAATGAAAAACTTTTACCAATAAAAAAAATAATAATTGGAATTATGATTAATAATATGTATAAGTATTTCTTATTCCTCATATTTCCTCCTACTATCTTAAATTATATTATAACATAAAATAAAAGAAGTAAAAAACTATTTTACTTCTTCCTTAGTATTTTCTTTAACTTTTTTTACTAGTTCTACTTCATCAGTTACTGGTTTACTTTCATTACTATTAATTTGTTGTAATACTTGAGTATCTGCAATAACATCAGTTTTACTTAATTCTTGTTCACTAGTTTTTTCTTCTTTTAATTTTTTCTTCTTTATTACAAAGTATACTATGGCTCCAGCCACAATAAATAATAAAGTTATTAAAATAATATAAATTAATGTTTTATTACTTCCTTCTTCTTTTGCAATTATATTAAAGTAATAAGTCCATGTTTTTTCATCATCTGTTATTCTTAAAATAACGGTACTTTTATTCTTTAAGTTTTCATTATTTAGTTCATTAACTTTAATACCATCATTAGGTAGTACAACAAAATCTAATTTAGTATCACCATCACGCAAATGAATATCATAGTTTTCTTGATGTTTATCAAATTTAATGTCATAGTTAACTACTTCTACTTTTTCTAAAGTTATTTTACTTTCTTCTTCACTTAATCTAGTTATAATAACTTTATATTCTTGGGTTTTCTTATTTTCACTTGTAACTGTTATTATAATAGGTTCATTAACTCCACTTACTAAATCAATATCTTTATAATCTACTTGAGAAGCTTTATTAGTTGGCGTTACATCTATATGACTTTTTAATTCATTATAACGAACACTAACATTATATTCATAGACTTTATCTTTTAGTCCTACTTCAACATCATTAACTACTAACTTAGATAATGTTGTATCTGCACTTCTTCCATCTTCTCTATTAACTTTAATCGAATAGTCAGCTACATCTCCACTTTCAGATTCAACTCTTACATGAAGAATATTCTCACCATAATCAAGTTCTACTTCTCTTGATCCATAGTCTTCTACAAATTTAGCTTTACTATTATTTAAAGTGGCTTTAATAGTTAACTTAGTAACATCCGTTTTTACCTTTATACCTTCATATGTATATACACCACTTTTATACTCTAATTCTTTTATCTTAGTATTACCATTATATAATTCTAATGTTTTTAATGAATTATCAGTATCCTTTGGTGCTTCATAAGTAATAACTAACTTATAATTCTTTTCTATACCACTTTCACTAGTTACAATAATATTAAATGTTTGATCCCCTAGTGATAAATTCTTTTCACCAGGTACATTAACTTGAGCTTTAACGTCTTCTGCTTTAGCTTCAATAGTTAATTTATTAGTATTAACTTTAATCTTATATTCAGTTTTATCTTTATTAAAACCTTCAACAGATTTTCCATTAACAGTTAAACTAGATAAATTAGCATTATCTGACTTTATATTATTAACTTTAACATTACTAGATGCACTTCCTTGTTCAGGAATATCAGTAATAGTTACTGTATTATTACCTTCTTTTTTTAATGTAACTTCAATAGTTGCAATAGTAAGTGATGTACTACTTTCTTTATTAAAGGCGTGAACACCACCACTTTCTACATAATTCCATATAGGTTTAATAGAAGAAGAATATTCTTCTCCTATTTTGAATGATGTTGATGTAATATCTTCACTTGCAGTAACCTTACATTCAATCTTTTCACCTAATTTGGTTTCACCAGGGCAACTAATATTAATAGCAGCATGAACATTTATAGACAAAAGAAGTAGTAATATAAATACTACTTTTTTCATTATTTACCACTCCATTCGCGTACAACATCAACGTTATCACTATTAGGAGTTGGATTTGGTAAATCTACTTTTATAATAATTGGAACTTTAAAAGCTGTACCAAACGCTAAGCAATAACCAGGTTGTAACCCTTTTTGTTTTTCAATTATTTCTTCAGTTATATAAGGAACCATTCTTGTAATATATTCAATATCACGAGGATGTGTTGTTTTAAAGATTATAAAGTTAGCACACTGTGACATAACAGTTTCTGATAACTCTACTGGTCTTTGAGATATTAGTGTAATAAGTACACCATATTTACGACCTTCTTTACTAATTCTATCGAAAATATTATATCCAAGAAGAGGAATATCTTCTCCAGACTTAATATATCTATGAGCTTCTTCAACTAATAAGTTGAATGGAACACTACCACGATCAGGCAAAGCCTTAGCATATTCAAATATCATTCGACATAATATTTTAACAATCGTCTTAGCAAGACCATCATCTAAGTCTTCTATATTAATATTAACTATTTGGTTTTTATGACCATTATTAATTAATAAACTTGCAAGATATTCAGATACATTACAGAAATTAGGATAATTAAAGAATTGAGCATTATCACTAATAGTTAATGAATGTAATTTTACTTTAATAGCTATAGCATCACTATATGTTTGTGGGTTATTTAACCAGTTTTCAGATATTAGTGCAAAAGCTAAAGCCTTTTCCATATCTCTTAATGTAAATTGATTAAATTCTTGTGTTTCAAAGTCGTCTAGTGCTGGATCTATTAAACTAGCTAAATAGTTATTCATTAAGATACTTTCAGTAAACATACCATTAGCATCGATATGGAAACAATCTCTAAACTTTCTTTGGTAACCTGCACCTTGAATAATAGCTTCCATATTAAGTTCATTAGTTGTACATGTATTAAAGATATTAAATACATTATTTCTCTTAGTAGTTGGTAAGTCATTAGAATATAAAATACTCATCATAGCTTTAGCCATAATATGATTTTGATATCTCTTACTCATATCATCTGATAAAGAGAAAATATGTGTATATTTAATCATACTTTCAATAAGTGTTAATTGATTAGATGTTGTAGCTGATAGTAATAACGCAATATCATCAACACTTAAAAGCCATACAGGGATATTAAGTTTCTCATATGGATAATTTAAGTTTGTTGTAACAACTTTAAAATTATAATTAGGATTTATTTGATTTAAATTTTGGAATGCACTTATATATTCACCATTATTATCAAATAATATAAAACTTGATTTATACGGAACATAGTTAGGTGTTGTAAATACACTTTGTAATAACTTAGTAGTACCAAATGATTTACCACAACCAGAGTTACCAAGAACAGTTAAGTGATTACTAAATAAATCATTAATACTAGCATAAACTCTCTTATTATTATAGAAAGGACTAATACCAAATGTTAAATTACCATCACCTTCACTTCCAGTAATCATAATTGTTTCGTTATCTTCAAGTAATCTAATTTTAGCATTAATACCAGGTTTAGCTATTACACCACTTCTGAATTTACCATCTAGTACTTCACCTAAAAAACGTACATCAATGATATCATCTTTGATATACTCAACTTCACCAATTACTGTTTTATCTCCATCAACCAATACAACGTGCATATTCATTAAATTAACACCACTAGCCTTAGCTTGTTCTGTTAATTTAATACTAACTCCCCTATCACTTATCAATGTAATATGATCAAACATAAATCCTCCATCTATAAGAGATTTTCTAATATTCTTTTTATCTTTTCATTACTCTCTATTTTAATTATATCATTGATTGTTTGTTTTT
>JAEEGL011965438.1_pt1 | contig 11823 bp, 12 predicted proteins | sample 9134231 | NCBI WGS metagenome assembly JAEEGL01 (sample SAMN16246548, study PRJNA631951) | gut metagenome | biome: gut microbiome; feature: rumen; material: fiber-attached | host: Bos | place: Iran: Karaj | collected 2018-10 | reverse complement strand
TCCTCAGGCGTGACGATTCCCACCGCCCAGGCCACAGCATCGCGCTCAATGATCTCACGGAGCTGATAACGACGACGCTCAGTGAGCTGTTTCGAGTCGTTGAGCAGCTCGTTCTGATAACCTTCCGGCAGAATGACTGCCGCGGCATAGACACTGCCCGCCAGACAACCACGTCCGGCCTCATCGCATCCGGCCTCTATCTTTCCTTCATAATAATGACTTTCCAGCATCGTTCCCTTATTTTTTCCGCAAAGGTACGAAAAAACAATATAATAAACGACAACTTTAACAACTAAGACAACATTTTCAAAAAAAAGTTGTTGAAGTTGTCCTTGTTGTCGTTAAAAAATAGTAACTTTGCACCCACCTAACTTATAAACGGATGGAAGAAGAAAAGAAGCAAGCAGCCCTGACAGAGCTGGACGATACGCAGTTAGAACAGGTGACTGGTGGAATCAAAACAACAACCCAATCGATATGACCCAGATCATTAAAAAAGATGGCAAGACCATCATCAAGACCGGCGAGCGCATCAACACGATGAATGCCGCACAGTTTGAGCGCGACATAGAGTCGGTGCTCGAAAAAGACATAGACCTGGAGTTCGACTGCTCCGAACTGATCTACATGGCCAGTTCGGGTCTTCGCGTGATGCAGTCGACGATGCGTACCGTCATGACGAAACTCGGCGGAAAGATCAAGATGACACACGTAAAGCCCAATATCTACAAGGTTCTCGTGATGACAGGCTTTACGCGGCATCTGCAGATAGAGCAAGAGTAGACAGTTGAAAGTTGAGAGTTATGACAGAGATCTTCAGCAAAACGGCCCTGGAATCCCTCGACGACCACAGTGAGGCGGAGGAGATGCCGCGCGTGGCCTCACCAAAACTCGTAGTGGTACTCTGTGCGATGCTCGCCCTGCTGGCCGTGGCCATCTACTGGTGCGCCTTTGGCACCATCAACTACAAGGTGACGGCCCAAGGCGTCGTGTTCCCCTTCAAGGCTGACGTCAAGAATGAAGTCGACGTACAGTCGCTGCCTAAGGACTGTCGGGAGATGCTGGTCTACGTGACCTTCTACGACCTCCGCAAACTGAAGATCGGACAACAGGTGCAGGTGACGCCTGCCGACCTGGAGCGCGAGAGCTGTGGCTATGCCTACGGTAAGATCACCGCCATCGCCCAATATCCCACTACACGACAGGCCGTGGCCCAACGACTAAAGCTGGCCCCTCTTGCCGCCTTTATCCCCCAGGGCGACGCCGTCTATGAGGTCAGCGTTGTCCTCGACGAGAAGGACGGTCATCTGGTATGGAGCCGTGATAAGAGCGAAAGCCTCAGCATCACGACGGGTACGCTCTGTGACGTCTATGTCGTCACCGCACGTCAGCCCGTTTGGCGCGTGCTTATCGGCGCCGTCGACGACAGCTTAGAATCACTCACGGGAAAATAAGCTAAATAAGCTATGAGCAGAGTTGCCAAGGTACCTATGGTCATGCAGATGGAGACGGTGGAATGTGGCGCCGCCTGTCTGACGATGATCCTGGCGTACTACGGCAAATGGCTCCCATTAGAAGAGGTCCGTCTGGCCTGCAACGTGTCGCGCGACGGCTCTTCGGCGAAGGATATCGTTCACGCTGCACGCAACTACGGACTGGAGGCACACGGCTACAGCGGTTCCTACGAGTTGCTCGACGGTCTGCAGCCCGCCATCATCCACTGGAACTTCAAGCACTTCGTTCTGTTCAGAGGCTTTAAGAAAGGTGTTGCCTGTCTGAACGACCCAGAGACGGGACCTGTGGAGGTGCCGATGGAGGAGTTCATCAAGTCGTACACAGGGGTGGTGCTCACCTTCAAACCCACCGCGCAGTTTGAGCGTAGCGGACAACAGACGAGTATCCTCTCGTATGTCCGCAAGAACCTGAAAGGGGCAGGCACGGCCTTCTGGCTGACCTTCACCTTCGCGCTGCTGGCGGCCTTCGTGGCGCTGGTGACGCCGCTGTTCACCCGCATCTTCCTCGATGAGATCCTCTCTGGCCGCAACAGAGACTGGGCAGGGTGGTTCTTTGCCGGTATGCTGATGGTGGCCGCATTCCAGTTTGTACTCGTCTACCTCCGTAGCCGCTATGCCAAACGTATGGCAGGATCGTTGGCCTTAAAAGGTACTGTGGAGTATCTGCGGCATGTGTTACGCCTGCCGATGTCGTTCTTTGCCATGCGACAGGTGGGTGAGATCCAGCAGCGTCAACACCTGAACGAGACCATCACGCAGACACTGGTAGAGGTGCTGGCGCCGCAGATGATCAACATCGGACTGCTGGTGCTCTATCTGGCCCTGATGCTGTCCTACTCCGTAGAGCTGACCATCATCGGTATCCTCGCCGTCATCATCAACCTCGCACTGGTACAGTATTTCTCCAGAAGACATATCAACGATATCCGTTCGATGGAACAAGCCGAAGGCAAGTACTTCTCGGCCACTGTGTCGTGTATCGACAATATGGAGAGCATCAAGGCCGCAGGTGCAGAGGCCGGTTTCTTCGAATACTGGAGCGGTCTGTGGTCGAGGAAGTTCAATATGGAAGGCAACAGTGCTGCCGCCCAGATGCAGATCGACCTGTTGCCGATTCTCATCTCAGGACTCGTGGACACCACCGTACTGATACTCGGCGCACTGATGATCCTGAAAGGTGAGATGACGGTAGGTATGCTCCTGGCCTTCCAGGGGTTCATGTCATCGTTCCTCTCGCCTGTCAACAAGATTGTGAACGCCTCGCAGACCATTGTCGAGATGCGCAGTCAAATGGAGCGTGTGGAGGACGTCATGAAATATCCTGAGGACCATCGCGACGGCACAGGTGACATTGCCGAAGGCAAGCTCGACGGCCTGTTGGAGATGAAGGATGTCACCTTTGGCTACTCGCGTCTGCAACCCCCGCTTATTGAGCACTTCAACCTGCGCATAGAACCTGGACAGTCCGTAGCTCTCGTGGGCACGAGCGGTTGCGGCAAGTCGACGCTGGCGAAACTCATCAGCGGACTCTATCAGCCCTGGAGCGGCGAGATCCTGTTTGACGGTCGTCCCATCGAGAGCATCTCCAACGAGGAGCTCACGAACTCCGTGGCCGTCATCGACCAGAACATCGTGCTGTTTGATGATACGGTGGCACAGAATATCCGCATGTGGGATGAATCCATCGAGGAGTTTACGGTGATGATGGCCTGCGGTGATGCACAGATCCGCGACGACATCGTCAGTCGTCCGGAAGGTTTCGCCACGAAGCTGATCAAGGGCGGCAAGAACTTCAGCGGTGGACAGCGGCAGAGGATGGAGATCGCCACAGCGCTGTCGCGTGAGCCGTCGATCCTGATTATGGACGAGGCCACGAGTGCCCTCGACCCCAAGACAGAGGACGAGGTGATGACCGCCATCCGTATGATGGGACCCACACAGATCATCGTGGCTCACCGTCTGTCGACCATTCGCGACTGCGATGAGATCATCGTGATGGACCAAGGGAAGATACTTCAGCGCGGACGACACGAAGAGCTGATAGAACAAGAAGGCATGTACAGGGAACTCATGAAAAGTGAATAGTGAAGAGTGAAGAGTGAATAGTTAAGGACTATGGCAGTATATATCAATCAGATTAAGAAACGTCGACAGCTGGACCAGGCGCGATTGGCAGAAGCCATCGAGCGTGGGGCGCAGCGCATGGGGTTCCGAAGGAAGAAACGGATGGTACCCCAGGATAATGAGTCGGCACTGCGACAGGTCCTTGACGCCCTTGGGGTGACGGATTACGAACTGGAGGACAATCTCCTGACGCCTGAAGAACATCTGACCAGTATCCTCCGTCCGCGGGGTATCATGATGCGTCGCATCAAACTCACTGGCACCTGGTGGCGTGAATGCGTAGGTCCGCTGTTGGGCTATGGCAAAGACGGTCGACTCATCGCCCTCACAGAGACCAGCATCGGACTGGGCTATCAGTATCGCCAGCAGGACGGTACGCTGAAGAAGGTCGGACAGAAGGAGATGGACAATGACCTGAAGTCCACCGCTATCACCTTCACCAAACCGTTGCCGATGCACCGGCTGAGGGTGAAAGACCTGATCAGCTTCGCCTGGGGTGTCGTCTCAGGACCTAATGCACTCTTGCTCTGTGCCGCTGCGCTAGTGGTCGTACTTCTGGGAATGTTTACGCCGATGGCCAACAAGCTTATCTTCGACACTGTCATCCCTACCAACGACGCTGCCGCCTTGCTGCCAATCACAGGACTGTTGTTGGGTGTGACCATCGGAACGGTACTGCTAACACTGACCCGCAACCTCTATATCAGTCGTGTGCAGCATATTGTGGACATGCACACGCAGTTTGCTATCATGGCCCGTACGTTCCTGCTCTCACCCACCTTCTTCTCGAAGCATGCCAGCGGTGAGCTGACGGCCAAACTCAACAATGTGTCGACACTCAGCGCCATGATCAATGAATCGATCGTGGGTGTGGGACTGTCGGCGGTGCTGTCGCTGATCTATCTGATACAGGTATGGATCTATGGTAAACATCTGCTTTGGGCCGCACTGCTCATCATCGCCTTACATGTCCTGATGCTATGGCTCAGCTATCATCGTACGGTGGCGGTCAAGACCAAGTACACGGAGAAGGCGGCACAACTGAGCGGACTGGAATACAATATGTTTGCGGGTATCCAGAAACTGAAGCTGACGGGTAGTGAAGACCGTGCCTTCACCCGTTGGTTGGACTATTACACTTCCACGGCCCGTCTGCTCTACAACCCCGCCTTCAAGGGACGTCTCTACCCTGCCCTGTCCGCTTTGCTCTCCATCGGCGGTATGGCACTGATTTTCTGGACAACACTCTATTACAAGGTCAGCGCCTCAGACTATATCGCCTTTGCCTCAGCCTTTGGACTGATGACGGCAGCTCTGATGCAGATTAACTACGTCATTCCAGAGTTGGCACAGATCAAACCACTCCTGGAGAGTGTACGTCCAATACTGGAGGCCGTTCCTGAGATGGAGGCCAAAGCCCCACAGGTGGCCGACCTCTTCGGAGGCATTGAAGTCTCTGGGGTTTCTTTCCGTTATCGCGATGACGGCCCATTGGTATTAGACGACCTCAATCTGAGAATCTATCCAGGAGAGTATGTGGGTATCGTCGGAAAGTCAGGCAGTGGTAAGTCAACGCTGATGCGCCTGCTCCTCGGTTTTGAACAGCCCCTTTCTGGAGGTATCTACTACGACAACTACGACCTGGCAAAGGTGGATAAGACGAGTCTTCGACGGAATATCGGCTGTTGTCTGCAGAGCGGCAGTCTCTTTACCGGCGACCTGTTGCACAACATCACCATTACAGCCCCCTGGGCCACACAGGACGATGTGTGGGAAGCCCTGCGGATGGCCTGTCTCGAGGACGAAGTGCGTAAGATGCCGATGGGCCTGCATACGATGGTTTCTGGCAATGACAGCGGATTCTCTGGAGGTCAGAAGCAACGTATCCTCATCGCGAGGGCACTAATCTCCAAGCCCAAGATTATCTTCTTCGACGAAGCGACGTCAGCCTTGGATAATCTGTCACAGAAGCAGGTCAGTGAGAATCTGGATCAGCAGAACTGTACGCGTGTGGTCATTGCCCATCGCCTGTCAACCGTTCGCCATTGCGACCGTATCATCGTACTCGATAAGGGTAAGATTGCCGAAGAGGGAACCTTCGAGGAACTGATGGCGAAAAAAGGTATCTTCTATGCGATGAGCATCAGGCAGATGTAGTCAGAACATCTGACTCACGCGACGGATGCCTGCTACGAGGGTATCTATCTCTTCCTTCGTATTATACAAAGCAAACGAGGCACGGACTGTTCCTGAGATGCCCAGGCGGTCCATCAGCGGCTGTGCACAGTGATGGCCAGTACGTACGGCGATGCCCAGACGATCGAGGAGCGTACCCATATCCAAGTGATGGATATCGCCGACATTGAAACTAACAACCGCATCCTTTTTCGATACATCCTTCGGGCCATAAATTTTGATACCTTCGATAGTCTGGAGCTGTTCCATGCAATAGCGGGTGAGTTCCTGCTCATGCTGTTGGATGGCCTCAAAGCCGATGGAATCGATATATTCGATGGCTTTCGCCAGTCCGTGCGTCGCCACGTAGTCGGGAGTGCCTGCCTCGAACTTAAACGGCAGGCGCTCGAAGGTGGTCTTCTCCCACGTCACCTTGTCGATCATCTCGCCACCACCCTGATAGGGCGGCAGCTTCTCCAGCCACTCTTCCTTGCCATAGAGCACACCGATGCCCGTAGGACCATACATCTTATGGCCGCTGAAGGCAAAGAAGTCGCAATCCATCGCCTGCACATCCACCTTGAAGTGGGGCGCGCTCTGGGCACCGTCCACCAGAACAGGGATATTGTGAGCATGGGCGATCTTGATGATTTCCTCTACTGGATTCACCGTGCCAAGGACGTTGCTGACGTGCGCCACGCTAAGCAGTTTGGTGCGATCTGAGAACAGAGAACTGAGAACTGAAAGGTCTAACTGGCCGTCATCGGTGATGGGGATGTGTTTTACCACAATTCCCCGTTTCATCGCCTGCAGCTGCCACGAAACGATGTTCGAGTGGTGCTCCATCTCTGTCACGATCACCTCGTCACCTGCCTGCATCTGACTCTCACAGAACGTCTGAGCCACGAGATTGATGGCCTCCGTAGTGCCTCGTGTAAACACAATCTCCTCTATCTTCGAGGCATTGATAAACTCGCGCACTTTTTCGCGAGCCGCCTCGTGCAGGTCGGTTGCCTGCTGAGAGAGATAGTGCACCCCACGATGCACATTCGCATTCACATTGAGATACTCGTCGCGCATCGCATCGAGCACACACAACGGCTTCTGCGTCGTCGCTGCATTATCCAAATACACCAACGGCTTCTTATAAACCTCGCGACTCAGGATAGGGAAATCCTCGCGTACCTTATCTATATTATACATACCAGATTCTGAATATTTTCGTGCAAAGGTACAAAAAATTTGGAAAAATTGAGTTACAATACAAACTTTTTTGTATCTTTGCACCAAACCTAACTTTTTAAACTTATTACGTATGAAACATTTATTACTTGCAACAATGGTGTCTATGGCCCTAAGTAGTACGGCCTTCGCACAAAACAAAGTGAAGAACATCTATGCCAGTTCCACTAAACTGGACATAGAGCAGATGCAAAGCAGCGAGCAGACCGTTCAGCTGAATCGTTACTTCTTTGCAGGTTACAACACACTCTGTCTACCCTTCTCCTTGACAGCCGACCAAGTGTCACTTGCTGCCAAAGACCTGAAGGTGGAGCGTCTGGCAGGCATCCGGCAGGAGGGGACAACGTTGAACCTCTACTTCGTGGATTGCACTAACGAAGGTATCCAGACTGGTGTTCCCTATCTGGTTTTCTCGCCAACAGCTCAATATCTGAGGGTGAAGAACACTGACGTCCTGAATTTCGAACCAGAGCTCAAGGTGATCCGTATGACTGACGACAAGGGTAACATCGTGACATTCGGCAGCAGTTGGGAGAGCATTGAGAAGGTGGGACGCTATGGCATTCCTGCAAAGCAGGACGTGACACCACTGGAGAGTGTGCTTATCAGGACTGAGGCAGACAAGGCTTTCCTGCCCACACGCTGTGGCTTCACCTGGGTACAGCAGGCTGCATCAGCCAACGATCTGAAGATCCAGCATGCCGCCAGCAAGGGTGAGGTGACTGCCATCTTAGGCATTAACCAGGACAAAGCTACTGGCAGCGACTACTATGACCTTCAGGTCCACAAGTCTTCAACGAATGCCAAGGGTATTCGCATCCAAAACGGCAAGAAGACGATCATTAAGTAATATCCGTCTATCTAGGCTCATCAGAGAGCAACAGACAAGAATCGGGAGCGGCATTGTTGCCGCTCCCGATTTTCTTCTGCCAAACTCATAGTCAGATTCCCTCCCTAGTTACGTTCTCATAAAATGGACTTGCCACGTCACGGTTCCATTCCTCCTTGGTATACAGGATGGTGTTAATAGTTTCGCCAAAGTCCCAACCAAGTTCTCTAAGGGGGTAAGCCACCTCGTCAATGTCTGTAGGCGACACCCTCTTCTTATCGAGTAGCACTAAAATGTCCCAGTCAGAGTCCTCACGGGCATCGCCACGAGCCTGCGACCCAAAAAGAATAATCTCGCTTCCTTTCGGGACAATAGCCTTTGCCTTGTCAGCAATGGCCTGAATGATATGCCTGTGTCTTGCTACTGTCATGACTTCATACTTAAATCGGTGCAAAGATAAACATTATTTCCGAATTTTCCAAACAAAGTCACAGAAATGTTTTATATATCTAATAAAGGTTGTTAAAGTGGCAAAGAACGTGAGAATGGAACAGCAGGAAGCAATCTACCTAGCGTAGCGTCGAAACATTTTCAATTCGGTCCCATAACAAAAGTAGGACTGCACCAGAACAAAAGACCATTCGAACCTTTTTGAAATACCAAAAACACCTGAGTCTTCTTTCATTAATTTATCATCAGAATCATAATCTTTCATAGACCATGCTGCGGTGTCAGAATATCCACTGAAGCATTTTTCGTTTACGCATGTGGATTTATATTGCAGGTCGTGCAATATATATTGCAGGTCGTGAGATATATATTGCAGGACGTGCAACGTATATTGCAGGACGCGAAATAACAAATGTAGGACTGCACTAGAACATTTCCAATTAAGCTTCAATAAAATACCAGCGAACTCTGCACTCTATACTTTTACAGGGAGGGCATACAATAGCCTCACCACTCTTTCGAGCAGTGAGGCATTACTCAGGTGCTTGTCACAATGACTATGTTTATTCTTCGGCTTCTTCCTTATTGTCCTGGTAAATCTCTATTTGTTTTTCAGCGTAGCCAACATTAAAAATATGATAGCGACTAGTCAATGTTGTATTCGGCTTTACCGTAAAGGTGATGACGTATTCAGCTTGACCTGCCTCTGCTGAAAGTCGGTTGATACTTACGGTTACCCAATTGGAAGAATCAATACCTCCTACTGAAGATGTACCATCTTCATAAGTTTGATAACCATATACTCTTTGGAGATGATATTCAGGAAAGTTGGTCTTAGCCTTATATGTGAATGATCCGCCCTTTGGTCCAATAACAATCTTCTCGGGTACAGGTATGTCATGAGTCTCTTCATAAGGAATCTCAATAGTAGGAATGAAATCGTCCAAATAATATCCCTCAATTCGATGTCCATCAATCATTACGCTCGGAAATACTCTATATTCGCCGTACCACAGGGTGTCAACACTGATTATTCCTGTGTAGTCTTTCGATCCTGTGGGAGTATACCACTCGCCATAAGAGTACAGCTCTTTATAATCTTTAATCACATCCAGATCAGACCGAACTATTCCCACGCCAATATAGGATCGGGTGAAGACTTTTCCCGTAGGATGCAGGGTGACTGTAACAGTCTTCGCTGTTTTGTTGTGAACGACGTCCGACTTTTTGAATTCAGGTGCCAATAAAAAACGTATGCCTTTGTTAGGCTTTGTGTCGCTCCAAAGAGTGCGTTCTTCCTTTTTCTTGCCCACACGCCATTTGTACTTCAGCTCGCGATCAATGCACCAAGGATAAAATTCTAGGTATGAACCGGAAAGCTCAGTCGAAATGGAGCCTGAGAGCTTTGGACCAGAATAGATCTCAAGTCCGATGCCGGCGTGGAGCAATTTGGCCAACCAACTGTTGGTGGAAAGTCCTAAGGTGGACTTTATTCCACCCTGGATGAAACCCGAAAAGGTAAGGGCTGCAGGAGAGTCGGTGAAATCGCCATCCACAACCTTGTAGTTCCCATCGTTGTCTTGTTGTCGCCAATCAAAGGACATAAGCCAGGGATTGTCAGTATCTATGGTAACCGTTTGCGCCAGGCCAATATTCAGTTGTGGCGTGGAAATCTTTCCTTCTATTTGTCCATGTACTCGCACGAAACCTACGGGAATAGGATTCACTTCAAATATTGGGAAAACCGCAGGGAACTTTATAGCAGGAAAAACACCAAGAGGGGGAGTAAGAGGAATTTCCGCATCAGTGCTGACTGTTGCAGCTATGCTTGCCCCAGCAGAGAAATTTTCCTTGAATTCAAGTTTCACGAACAAATGCTGATCGAATACTCCCGTAATGGAATAAGTTGCTTGTAATTTGGCTTCCATACTGATGTCAATGCCTGCAGTAATGCTCATATGATCCATGGGTTTCCACTCTTTTTGCAGGCGGCCGGAGAAACTGAATAGGATTAATTCTGCGCTGCCACTGGCTTTGCGAGGAGAATTGCGTAGCGTCCCATCAGAATTGAATCCAGCTATGCGGCGCCTGACGTTGCCTTCAGGCGTGTAACCTACTTGCTCAGTGGTGATGAACTGCTCGAAGATGTCACCAATCTCTGTCACATAATCATAATCGATAACAAGAGTGCCATCATAAACATGACTCACATCTGTTACCTTGCCCAAGAAGAAACCATTGGAGCGAAAACTTCCCATTTGATCTGCCACATCTTCCATTCCAACGGCTATGGCATCGTCTTCTACATCCATCCTCTCGTCGTAACTGACAAGTACATCGCCTACGTTGGGAATCAAATGTGCAGGAATTTCACTATCTCTATCGAAGCATATCTGCTTGCTTCGGAGTCGAATCCATTGGAAATAATCCATCAGCCCGCTTGCGTCAATGTTTTTCAGTTTCTTGCTGAATCGTATCTCTGGCTGCTGGAAACCGATGGAGTCGATGGCGCAGAGGGGAATACGATAAAGCGAGTCTTTGGTCTCGACTTCCTGAATGACATATTCATTGTGCTCCTCTCCTTCCAAGTCGGTCTTCGAGTAGCTCATGCGGATGACTTCATCGAAGAAAAAGCCATTGAAGTCGCCATCGTTGCGATAAATGTAGAAGGCATCCTGTGCCTGCAACTGCTGCGCTCCCATCATCATCAAGATGAGGGCCAGCACATATCTGGATATAGAATGTCTCGTCTTCATTGCTTCACGAATTTAAATGATGCATCACCCATTTTTACGATGTAAGTCCCTGAGGGATAGTTGGCGAGAGAGACGACGGTGCGCTGGCCACTCTGAGCCTTTACAGTAGAGATTTTCTTGCCGTCGAGCGAATAGACTTCAAGGACTGTGCCTTCAGGCAGACCTTCGAATGCCATCGCATCCTTGCCCTGCAAGAAACGCATCTCGCCAGGACGTACTGACGGCGATTCGATGGCAGTCATCGGACCTTCAAAGGTGTAGCGAAGCACATCGGTAAGCGGATAGCTCGCTGTGACCTTGTCGGTCTTGAGCCAGAGCTTGCCGTCAACAAACATAGTCTCTGGTTTGTCATTCAGGTCATGATAGACCTTCTGGTTACCTTTCAGCCATACCACCAAGCGCTGGGTATCGCCCTGCGCCCAAGCCGCCGTAGCAGCAAAGGCAAACAGGAATGAAAGGATGGTAAACTTTACTTTCATAATCGTTCCTTTTTAATGAATATTGTTGTTTAATTGTTTTTGCGGCTAAGACATATATGCTGCAAAAATAACAATAATACCCCTAAAAGGACTTACAAATCGTCACAATCGACTAACAAATGATCATCTGTAAGTCAATTTGTGCTTTTCCACTCAGTGGGAGTCATGCCTGTGACAGCCTTAAAGGTACGGAAGAAAGAGGTCTCGGTGGAGAAGCCCGACTGCATCCAGACCTCAGAGATCTTCATATCGGG
>JAEEGL011852853.1_pt1 | contig 11823 bp, 7 predicted proteins | sample 9134231 | NCBI WGS metagenome assembly JAEEGL01 (sample SAMN16246548, study PRJNA631951) | gut metagenome | biome: gut microbiome; feature: rumen; material: fiber-attached | host: Bos | place: Iran: Karaj | collected 2018-10 | reverse complement strand
TTATTTGTTTTTTCGGCCGACTTCCATTGACTTTGCACACGCATTTCCGCAAATTGCCCAATAAGCCACAAAAATATGGAACAGAATTTTGAATTGATCGCCAAGACGTTTATGGGACTGGAACCTGTACTGGCGAAGGAGCTGACCCAACTGGGGGCTAAAGATGTGAAGATCGGTAGACGAATGGTATCGTTTACAGGTGATAAGGAAATGATGTATCGTGCTAACTTTCAGTTGCACACTGCCATCAGAATTTTAAAACCCATCCGTCACTTCAGAGCAAAGAGTGCAGATGACGTTTATGATGAAATCAAGAAAATAGAATGGTCACAATATATCGGACAGGACAAGACCTTTGCCGTTGACTCGGTTGTCTTCTCCGAAGAATTCCGCCATTCGAAGTTTGTATCCTACAAAGTAAAAGATGCGATTGTTGACCAGCTTCGCGAGACGACTGGCAAGCGTCCGAATATCTCGGTAGCCAATCCGGATATCCGTCTGAACATGCATATTGCAGAGGATCATTGTACGCTTAGCCTTGACTCCAGTGGCGAGTCGCTCCATCGTCGCGGCTACCGACAGGAGAGCGTGGAAGCGCCCCTGAATGAGGTGTTGGCCGCAGGAATGATCCTAATGTCGGGCTGGAAAGGCGATACCGATTTCATTGACCCTATGTGCGGATCAGGCACTATCCTGATTGAGGCAGCACTGATTGCGAAGAATATGGCACCAGGCTTGTTCCGTCATGAGTATGCCTTTGAGAAATGGCCCGATTTCGATGCTGAGCTTTTTGATAACATCTATAATGATGAGAGTCAGGAAAGGGAGTTCAAGCATCATATCTATGGCTATGATGTTGACATCAAGGCTGTTAACACGGCTCTGCTCAATGTAAAAGCAGCAGGTCTTTCGAGCGACATCACCATCAAACAGCAGGATTTCAAAGACTTTACCCAACCTTCAGAAAAGAGTATCATCATCACCAATCCCCCTTACGGCGAGCGTATTTCAACACCCGACCTGCTGGGTACTTATAAGATGATTGGTGAGCGACTGAAGCACCAGTTTAAAGGCAACGATGCCTGGGTGCTCTCTTATCGTGAGGAATGTTTCGACCAGATCGGGCTTAAACCCAGCATCAAATATCCCCTTTATAATGGTTCTTTGGAATGCGAGTTCCGTAAATACCAGATGTTTGACGGCAAACTGAAGGTTTTCCGTTCTGAGGGTGGTATTGTCAAAACTGAAGAGGAGAAGCGCCAGATGGCGGAGAAGCACCGTTTCAAGAAAAACCGCGAGTTCAAGCAACGTCTGGAAGAGACAGAGCAGAATGAAGAAGCAGACATCAGGTCGTTCACATTCCATCGTCACCAATTGGCAAAGCCGAATCGTGGCGGACATGAGCGTTTTGATCGAAGCGGCAAAGGCAAATCTTTTGGCAAAGGAAAAGATTTCGATAAGAGAAGAAGGAAATTTGACGATGATGAAGATTAAGACATTACTCATAGCACTATTCACGGTTTACGGTTCATTAATTGCTCCTATGAGTGCTCAGGATAAGAAGCTCTTCACACTTGAAGATCTGAACTACGGCGGAAATAATTACGCTAACCTGCGACCACAGAACATGTGGCTGACATGGTGGGGTGAGAAACTGATAGAGACCGATGTTGAGACGTGTAGCATCATCGACACCAAGACAGGCAAGAAAACCCGTCTGTTTACGCTTGATGACATCAACAAGTGGGCAGGAAGCAATGATGAGACCTACGTTCGCCATCTGATGAACGCCACATTCCCCTACCCTGACAAGTCGATTGTGGCATTGGGTAACAAGAAGGCGTTTATCCTGTTGGACTTCGAAGCTAAGAAGATTGTTTGGCAGGACAGCATATCCGGTCAGGAAGCAAACGATTGGAACCCCATCTCACGCGCTACGGCCTATGTTGAGGACCACCAGCTGTTTGTGGTGGACGGTGAAGGCAACAAACACCAGTTGAGCACAGATGGCAGTCGTGAGATCGTATATGGTCAGAGCGTGCATCGTAATGAGTTCGGTATTCGCAAGGGCACCTTCTGGAGTCCTAAAGGCAACCGACTGGCCTTCTACCGTATGGACCAGAGTATGGTGGCCGATTATCCCCAAGTGGACATCTTTCCGCGTGAAGCCAGCTATGAGCCCGACAAATACCCTATGGCAGGTATGACCAGCCATCAGGTGACAGTTGGCGTGTATGATGTGAATACAGATAAGACCGTTTATCTGCAGGCAGGCGACCCAACAGACCGCTATTTCACTAACATCGCGTGGAGTCCGGATGAGCAGACTGTATATATGTTTGAACTGAACAGAAAGCAGAATGACTGCCGGTTGGTATCTTATGATGCCACCACAGGCGCCAAGATTGCGGAGTTGTATCGTGAGACTTCAGACAAATATGTGGAGCCACAGCATCCGATTCAGTTCCTGCCCTGGGACGACACGAAGTTCATCATGCAGAGTCAGAAGGACGGCTACAACCACCTGTACCTCTTTGATCAGAGCGGTAAGGAGCTGAAGCAGATCACCAGCGGCAAATGGGTGGTGCTGGATGTCGTTGGCTTTAACACCAAGACAAAGAGCGTGTTGATTCTAAGTAATGAGGCTTATCCCATGAACAGTAATCTGTATTCCGTTAATATCCATAATGGTGATCGCAGAATGATGGGTAAAGGAATTGGTGTGGCTCAGAGTGCCCAGCCATCGGTATCAGGACAGATGGTAGCCCTGAAGCTTTCCTCTTTCAACAAGCCGCGAATGATTGACGTTATCAATACGAACGGCTGGGGCAAAGTGACAGAGTTATTGGATGCTGAGGATCCCTGGAAGGACTACCAGCAGCCTATTTACACCAGCGGCTACATAACAGCAGCCGACGGCGTTACAGACTTATATTTCAGGATGGTAAAGCCTCACGACTTTGATCCCAACAAGAAATACCCAACCGTGATTTATGTATATGGTGGTCCTCACGCCCACAATGTAGATGCATCATGGCACTATGCCAGTCGCTCGTGGGAGACCTATATGGCTCAGAAGGGATACATCGTGTTTATCCTCGACAACCGTGGATCGGAAAACAGAGGCAGAGACTTTGAGCAGGCCACCTTCCATCAGCTGGGACAGATAGAGATGCAAGACCAGATGATGGGTGTAGAGTACCTGAAGAAACAGCCATACGTAGATATGGATCGTTTAGGTGTTCACGGCTGGAGCTTTGGTGGATTTATGACCATCTCACTGATGCTGAACTATCCCGATGTATTCAAGGTAGGTGTAGCAGGCGGTCCGGTTATCGACTGGAAATGGTATGAGGTGATGTATGGTGAGCGCTATATGGGTACCCCACAAGAGAATCCTGAAGGTTACGCCAAGAGCAGCCTCATCGACAAGGCCAAGAACCTGAAAGGCAAGTTGCAGATTATCACAGGCTATAACGACAATACGGTAGTGCCGCAGCACTGTCTCTCGTTCCTCGATGCGTGTATCAAAGCTGGCACACAGCCAGATTTCTTTGCCTACCCTGGTGAGGAGCACAACATGCGCGGTCACGCCTCAGTTCATCTGCATGAACGCATTACTCAATATTTCGAAGATTATTTAAAATAAGGATATGAACATTCTATTATTAGGAAGCGGCGGACGTGAGCACGCCTTAGCTTGGAAAATTGCTCAGAGTGACAAATGCGAGAAACTGTTCATCGCACCAGGTAACGCAGGTACAGGTAACTGTGGTGAGAATGTAGCCATGAAGGCCGATGACTTCGAGGCCATCAAGAACTTCGTGGTGGAGAAAGGTATCAATATGGTGGTGGTAGGTCCCGAGGATCCACTGGTAAAGGGTATCTACGACGAGTTGAAGGCAGACAATCGCACCAAGAACGTACCTGTTATCGGTCCGTCAAAGGCAGGAGCTGTGCTTGAAGGCTCCAAGGATTTTGCCAAAGGTTTCATGCAGCGCCACAACATCCCCACAGCCCGCTATCAGACATTCGATGGAACTAGTCTTCTAGAAGGCCTAGAATATCTAGAAACTCTAGAAGCTCCGTACGTATTAAAGGCCGATGGTCTCTGCGCTGGCAAGGGCGTTCTCATCCTCCCCACCCTTGACGAGGCCAAGAAGGAGTTGAAGGAGATGCTGGGTGGCATGTTCGGCAATGCTTCTTCTCAGGTTGTCATCGAGGAGTTCTTGAGCGGTATCGAGTGTAGCGTCTTCGTTCTGACTGACGGTCAGCATTACAAGATCCTGCCTGAGGCCAAAGACTACAAGCGTATTGGCGAGCACGACACTGGTTTGAACACAGGCGGTATGGGAAGCGTAACCCCAGTACCGTTTGCCACCAAGGAGTGGATGAAGAAGGTCGAGGATCGCATTATCCGTCCTACGGTTGAGGGATTAGCTGCAGAGAACATCGACTATAAAGGCTTCATTTTCTTTGGTCTGATCAACGTGAAGGGTGAGCCAATGGTCATCGAGTACAACTGCCGTATGGGCGATCCAGAGACAGAGAGTGTGATGCTGAGACTGAAGAGCGACATCGTTGACCTGTTCGAAGGTGTTGCAGAGGGTAATCTTGACCAGCGCGCTATTGAGTTCGACGAGCGTGCAGCAGTCTGCGTGATGCTTGTTTCGGGCGGTTATCCTCAGGAATACAAGAAAGGCTATCCTATCAAGGGCATCGAAAACGTTGAGGGATCGATTGTGTTCCACAGTGGTACGGCTCTGAAAGATGGTGAGGTAGTTACTGCTGGCGGACGTGTGATTGCCGTATCCTCTTATGGCAAGGACAAGGCTGAGGCTCTACAGAAATCTTTCGAAGAAGCACAGAAAATACAGTTTACTGATAAGTACTTCCGTCGCGACATCGGTGCGGATCTATGATCAAACGCTTACAAAATAGGATCGCAGAGAGCCGTTACACATTGGCTGTAACGGCCTTCTATAGTATCATCATCTGGCTTATTGCCGGACTGGTGTCGCAACAGTGGTGGATACAGTTTGGCTGCTTTGTGGTATCAGCGTGGATGATGATGATGATCAATAGGGAGAACCTGCTCATCCGCATCTACAGCCGTCTGGTGTCGAGTGCCTATCTGGTGCTCACTTGTGCGGCAGTGTTTCTTTTTGCCTCACGTGCATGTGCCATCATGCAGATGGGGGCAGCCATCTCACTCTACCTGCTCTGGCACTGCTATCAGGACAGAGAGGCTGTAGGTTGGACTTTCTACACATTCCTCAGTCTGGGTATCGGCAGCATCATGCAGAGTCAGGTGCTTTACTATCTGCCTATTTACTGGATCATCATGGCGTGGTTTACATACTCCCTCTCGTGGCGTACCTTCTTTGCATCAATCTTAGGTCTGCTCACGCCTTACTGGTTCTGTCTGCCCTATTATGCTCTCCAAGGTGAGAACTGTCTCGATATCCTGTCAAGTCACCTGAGTACGCTGTTTGATATCGCGACACTCCCCGATTACTCTGTGCTTACTATCACGAAGGTCGTATATCTGAGCTTTCTTATGATGCTGATGGTCATCGGCAGTTTCCATTTCATCACCACCAGCTATAGGGACACGATCCGTGTGCGTCAGATCTATTACAGTTTTATCTTGATAGCTGCTTTCTCGCTGTTCCTGGTGATCATTCAGCCGCATTGCTATGATATGGTGATTCACGTACTGATCTTGGCGATCAGTCCGATGATAGCGCATTTCTTTGCGCTCACCCACTCCAAGTTCACGAATATCCTTTTTATCAGTACACTGATCATTATTATTCTCTTCACCGGCTATCATATATGGATATCATAATTACATTTCTCACCCAGTATGGCTATTGGGGTATGCTGATTGCAGCTTTCCTGGCCGGTAGTGTTCTCCCGTTCTCCAGCGAGGCGGTGATCATCGCACTGATGGCGGCAGGACTCGATCCCTGGCAACTTATGACCTATGGCACCATCGGTAATGTGTTGGGTAGTGTGGTAAACTATGGTGTTGGACGGATGGGTAAGATGGAATGGATCGAGAAATATCTGCATGTGAAGAAAAAAGACCTTGACAGAGCCCACCGCTTCTTAGCCGGTCACGGTGCGTGGATGGGATTCTTTGCTTTTGTACCCATATTGGGTAGTGCCATCACCATTGCATTAGGTCTGATGCGTTCCAACATCGTTATTACTTTCATCGCCATTACAGTGGGAAAGATCGTTCGCTACCTGGTCCTTATATTTGGCGCTGAACTGTTTTTGTAACGTTAATTTATGTAGAGCCGTCTTAAATTCTTAATTCTTCGTTCTTCTTTCTTAATTTTAAGTTGTACCTTTGCATCCGACATTGGATTTTAACGGATAATATATTTCTTTTAGATGAAACAATTCAAATTGGTGGACAATATCCTGGGTTGGTTATCTTTCCTGATAGCTGCCTTCGTCTATTGTTCTACGATTGAGCCGACAGCCAGTTTCTGGGACTGTCCGGAGTTTATTACAACTGGTTACAAACTGGAAATCGGTCACCCCCCAGGGGCACCATTCTTTATGTTGACAGCCAACCTGTTCTCGCAGTTCACGAGTGATCCTACGCAGGTGGCAAGGATGGTTAATATGATGAGTGCGCTTCTTTCGGCCACGTGTATCCTGTTCCTCTTCTGGAGTATCACGCACCTGACCCGTAAGTTGCTTATCAGTAATTGGAATGAGCTGTCGCTACCGAAGATGATTGCCATCGAGGCTTCTGGTCTTGTAGGAGCGCTTATCTACACGTTCAGCGACACGTTCTGGTTCTCTGCCGTCGAGGGCGAGGTATATGCCTATTCTTCAGCTTTCACAGCTGCGGTATTCTGGCTGATCCTAAAATGGGAGGATCATGCCGACGAGCCTCATTCCGACCGATGGCTGGTATTGATCATGTATATGACAGGACTCTCTATCGGTGTTCACCTGCTGAACCTGCTCTGTGTGCCTGCCATCGTACTGGTATATTACTATCGTCGCTTCCCCGATGCCAACTTGAAAGGATCGCTGATTGCCTTAGCCATCTCGATTATCATCCTTGCAGGCGTACTCTATGGCGTCGTTCCAGGCATTATTACGGTTGGAGGCTGGTTTGAGCTGTTCTTTGTCAACAGTCTGGGTATGCCTTTCAATACGGGTGAGATCATCTATATCATCCTGTTGATTGCCTGTGTGATATGGGCTGTCTATGAGACGCAGACGCAACGTCACGGAGAGAAGATCCAGAATATTGCCTTCCTGCTTTCTGTTGGCATGCTCGGCATACCTTTCTACGGCTACGGATGGTCTGCTTTCATCATTGGCGTCATCGTCCTGGCAATCCTTTGGTTTGTATTAGGTCTGAAGAAGGATAAGCAACCGCTGATCACAACCCGTATCAAGAACACCATGCTGCTCTGTATGCTGATGCTGATGATCGGTTATTCAAGCTATGCACTGATTGTCATCCGTTCCTCAGCTAACCCTCCGATGGACCAGAACTCACCAGAGGATATCTTCACCCTCGGCGACTACCTGGGTCGCGATCAGTATGGTTACCGTCCACTTCTATACGGACAAGCCTATACCTCACAGGTTGCATTAGAGAGCGATGGGCAGTACTGTCGCCCCGTCATGTCGAAAGGCAAGCCCCTCTATCAGCGCAAGGAGAAAGCATCTCCCGATGAGAAGGACTCCTACTTTGTGGTCCGTACCAAAGATGAGTATAAATATGCTCAGAACATGCTCTTCCCACGTATGTATGACGCTGGTCATGCAGCAGCTTATGAGTCATGGATGGGTGGTGTTGACGGATCGGAAGTGCCATACGATCGTTGTGGTGAACCACTGACCGTCAAGATGCCTTCACAACTCGAAAACCTCCGTTTCTTCCTGTCATATCAATGCAATTTCATGTATTGGCGTTACTTCATGTGGAACTTTGCAGGGCGCCAGAATGATATTCAGGGTAACGGAGAGCTTGAGCACGGTAACTGGCTATCGGGTATTCCTTTCATCGACAATGCCCGCCTTGGCGACCAAGACCTTCTGCCTGATGATTTAAAAGAGAACAAAGGTCATAATGTGTTCTACTGTCTCCCCTTGTTACTGGGCCTGATAGGCTTGTTCTGGCAGGCTTGGTACGTCAGAAAACGGACCATTACTGAAAATGGACAGACAAAGACCATTGATGATCCGATTGGCATCCGTCAGTTCTGGGTGGTCTTCTTCCTCTTCTTTATGACAGGTCTGGCCATCGTCATCTATCTGAACCAGACACCCATGCAGCCGCGTGAGCGTGATTATGCCTACGCAGGATCCTTCTATGCCTTCGCTATCTGGTGTGGTATGGGTGTAGCCGCCATCATCGACTGGCTGAACCGCAAGCTTCAGAAGGAGAACCTGGTTGTTGTCTCACTCATATCACTCGCCTGCCTGTGCGTGCCCATTCAGATGGCCTCACAGACATGGGATGATCATGATCGTTCAGGTCGCTACTGCTGCCGTGATTTCGGACAGAATTATCTGATGACCCTTCAGGAAGAAGGCAATCCGATCATATTCACCAACGGCGATAACGACACCTTCCCACTCTGGTACAATCAGGATACAGAAGGTTTCCGGACGGATGCTCGTGTATGCAACCTCTCTTATCTTGCCACAGACTGGTATATCGATCAGATGCGTCGCCCAGCCTACAACTCACCCAGCGTACCCATCACCTGGAGCCGACTGGAATACTGCGCAGGCACAAACGAGTATGTTCAGATAGACCCGTCGCTGAAGAGTCAGGTAATAGAGCTCTATCAGGATAATCCTGAAGAAGCCCGCAAGCAGTTTGGCGATGAGCCGTTCGAACTGAAGAACATCCTCAAGAACTGGGTACGTTCGAAGCATCCTGATTTCCACGTCATTCCTACCGATACCGTCTATGTCACGATTGACAAGGAAGCTGTACGCAAGAGTGGTATGATGATGGCCAGCGACACGATTCCTGACAAGATGGTGATTTCGCTCAAGGGAAAGAGTGCGCTCTACAAGAACGACCTGATGATGCTCGAGATCATTGCACAGAGCAACTGGGTACGCCCGATATATGTAGCACTTACTGTCGGATCAGAGAACTACATGAATCTCGGCGACAACTTTGTTCAGGAAGGTCTGGCCAACCGCATCACGCCGTTTACCACCAACAAGCCAGGCGCCAAGAACTTCGATACGGAAAAGACGTATAACAACGTCATGAATAAGTTTAAGTTTGGTGGCATCGATAAGCCTGGTATCTATCTCGACGAGACCGTCACCCGTATGTGCTTCACCCACCGCCGTCTGCTGGCTCACTTAGCACTGGCGCTGGCTCAGGAAGGGAAGAGTGATCAGGCAAAGAAGGTACTCGCCAAGTGTGAGAAAGAGATCCCTGCCTATAATGTAGTCCACGATTACCAAAGCGGTTCTCTCGACTTGGTTCGTGCCTATGCTGTCACAGGTCAGCCCCAGAAGGCACAGAAGATTCTCGACCAGCTGTGGAAGAAGGCAGGTCAGTATGTCGTCTGGTACTGCTCGCTCGACAACACATGGTTTGTCAACTCCATGCAAGACTGCATGATTCATATTTACATTATGCAGCAACTGTTTGAGGTTCAAGACCTGATCGACCCCAAGAAGGCCGAGCAGCTGGAGAAGCAGTTCGAGGGCTTCATGCGACTTTATCACTCGAAGGGAGGCACGTTTGGAGAATAAGAGAATCATAGAATAGGATATGTTTATTGAACAACCAGCAATCTATCTCCGCTGGCTCTATCCTAAAGCCTATTGGAGAATGGACCATCACGAAAAGGCAGTCTATCTGACTTTTGATGATGGCCCCATTCCTGAGGCTACCCCCTTTATTCTCGATACACTCAAGGAATTCGGTGTCAAGGCCACGTTCTTCATGGTGGGTGACAACGTACGGAAGCATCCTGAACTCTATGAACGGATCATTGCCGAAGGTCATCAGGTGGGCAACCACACCCATAATCACATACAGGGTCTCACCCACACCATCCATGAGTATAGCTACAACGTAGAGAAAGCCAATGCCTATATCCACAGCCATTACGTACGTCCGCCACACGGATGGATGCGAATGGCCCAATATGCCTGGCTGAGTCGCAAGTATAAGATCGTGATGTGGGATCTCGTGACCCGTGACTACTCAAAATGGCTGACAGCAGAAGACGTTGTGAACAATGTGAAGCGCTACGCCCGTAATGGTTCCATCATCACTTTCCACGACTCTCTGAAGTCTATCGACAAACTGAAGACAGCCCTCCCCGAGTGCCTGCGCTGGTTGCGCGATGAGGGCTATGCTTTCAAGATATTCCCGTAGGATATATTAACTCTAACCGCTTATAAAAATGAGAAAATTACTATTCACTTTGCTAACTGCAACATTTGCAATGACAACTCATGCTCAACCTCAGCTCCGCGCCGACAATATCGACGAGGTGCTTAAAGCAATGACCCTTGAGGAGAAAGCCAAACTTCTCGTGGGCGGTGCAAACAACTTCTTCGGTACTGGAGCCGTCGTAGGCGGTGAAGCCGACCTCGTGGCTGGAGCCGCAGGTACATCACCAGCTATTCCGCGTCTTGGTATCCCTGCTACCGTACTGACCGACGGCCCTGCCGGCGTACGTATCGATCCCACCCGCAAGGGCACCGAAAAGACCTATTATGCCACAGCCTTCCCTATCGGCAGCTGTCTGGCTTCTACTTGGAACACCGATCTGGTAAGCAAGGTTGGTGAGGCCATCGGCAACGAGACCAAGGAGTATCGCTGCGACGTGATCCTCGGTCCTGGTATGAACCTGCACCGCAATCCGCTGTGCGGCCGTAACTTCGAGTATTATTCTGAGGATCCCCTGCTTACTGGTAAGATTGCTGCCGCCTATATCAACGGTGTGCAGAGCCAGGGTGCTGGTGTCTCCGCTAAGCATTTTGCCGTCAACTCTCAGGAGACGGATCGTACCGCTGTCGATGAGCGCCTTTCTCAGCGTGCAGCTCGTGAGCTTTATCTCCGAGGCTTTGAGATTGCCGTCCGCGAGAGTAATCCCTGGACCGTTATGGCATCTTATAATAAGGTGAATGGCGAGTTCTCAATGGGTAACTACGATCTGCTTACCAAGATTCTCCGTGAGGACTGGGGCTTCAAGGGCATCGTGATGACCGACTGGATTGGCATCCGCGAGGGTCTGCCCACCACGTGTGAGGTGCATGCCGGTAACGACCTGATGGAGCCTGGTCAGCCTGCTCAGGTTCAGGAGATCATTGATGGTGTGAAGAATGGTACGCTCGATATTGCCGACGTTGATCGCAACGTGCGCCGCATGCTCGAATATATCGTGAAGACCCCGAGCTTCAACAAGTATCCCGCTTCTAACGCCCCCGATTTCAAGGCTCATGCCGCCATCACCCGTCAGAGTGCAGCAGAAGGTATTGTCCTGCTGAAGAACAATGGTGCACTGCCTTGGAAGAATGGTGCCATTAAGACCGTCGCCCTCTTTGGCGAGAACTCTTATGACTTCCTCTCAGGTGGTACTGGTTCTGGTTGCGTACATCCGCCTTATGTGGTTGATATGCTCGAAGGTCTGAAGAACGCAGGTATCAGCTCATCAGCTACCCTTACCGATATCTATCGCAAGTACATCGCCTATGCCCGCGTAAAGTTCCAGGCAGAGCGTCACCCAGCGAAGTGGTTCCAGACCGAGATGATGGGTCAGCAGAAGTATCCGGAGATCTCCCTCTCCCCCA
>JAEEGL011002694.1_pt1 | contig 11823 bp, 7 predicted proteins | sample 9134231 | NCBI WGS metagenome assembly JAEEGL01 (sample SAMN16246548, study PRJNA631951) | gut metagenome | biome: gut microbiome; feature: rumen; material: fiber-attached | host: Bos | place: Iran: Karaj | collected 2018-10 | reverse complement strand
AACGTGTTTGGCGCTTTTCGTTTTTTTCAGATCAAGAGGTTATTCGGAGATATTCAAAACTATTTGCAAAGGAGAAAGGCAGGAGGGCATTCCTCCCCGCCCTATGGAGGACGGGGTATCCTGCCCGTGATTAGGATGAAAGCATATCTGCGATTGTCTGCTCTTGTTTTGCTCCTTGCGGCGCTGTTGTGCGGCTGCGGCAAAAAAGAAGCAGCGCCATCCGGTCCGGACGGCAGCGACAGCACACCGGCCCCTTCCGCCGTGGCGGAAGAATCCGCTTCCGTCGTGTGCAGTGACGGATCCCGGACCCTTCGTTTCCGCCGGGATGAACAGGGGACCTGGCAATGGGTCGACGATGTTTCCTTTCCGCTGGACGGGCAGTATGTTGATGAGCTGATCAGCCTGACGCAGAGCCTGGATGCGCTTGCCCCGGTCACAAATCCGGAGGTCCCGGAGTATTACGGTCTGGTAAACGCCAAACGCTATCTGGCTGTCAAGCGCCTGGACGGCACTGAGGTTGTCTACCGGCTGGGCAACCAGACGGAAGACGGCGGGTATTACTGCAACTCCTCCGGCAGCGAGAAAGAGATCCGGATCGCGCCGGAGCAGGTCCTGACCGTGCTGGGGCGCAGCATCTACGATATGGCGCTGCTGCCTCAGTTTCCCGAGCTCACTCTAAAGGAGATCCGGTCTGTCACCATCACGAGGGGAGACCGGTCCGACCGGCTGACGGTATCCCGGGAAAAGTGGATGCGGGAGAAATCCGATGTCTCGGATGACAGTTCCGTAACGCGGCTGGAGGTCGCTCTGCCGGCGGCCGCCCTGTTGAAATGTGCCGACTACGACCCCGCCGACGGTGCGGCGGAAGTGTGCGGTCTGGAACCCCCGGCTGCCGTAATGGAGGTCGAGCTGGCCAAATCCACGCTGAAGCTTCGGGTAGGAGGGTTCAACACCTCTGAAAATGCCTGGTACGTTGCCCTCGGTGATGATACCACCATCTACCTGATGGCCGGCGATCTGCCCGCCGTCCTGGCGGGATGGCCTGTCAGGGACTGAGGAGGGATACCATGCGGATCCTTATCGTCGAAGATGAAGTCCGGCTGGCCCGGACTCTCGCCGACCTGCTGAAGCGGCAGGGCTACACAGCGGACATGTGCCATGACGGTATATCCGGGCTGGATAACGCTTCTTCCGGCATTTATGATCTGATCCTTCTGGATGCCATGCTTCCCGGGAAAGACGGCTTCACCGTGCTGCAGGAACTTCGCGGCGGCGGACATGCTGTTCCCGTTCTTATGCTGACGGCTCGCAGCGATGTGACCGATAAAGTTCACGGCCTGGACAGCGGAGCTGACTACTATCTTACCAAGCCGTTTGAGCCTCAGGAACTGCTTGCCTGCATCAGGCTCCTTCTCCGGAGGGGTGGGGGGGACGTCCGTCTGGACGACGCGCTGTCTTTTGGCGACCTAAAGCTGGAGAGCGGTACCTTCTCCCTTAACTGTCAGGAGCGCTCTGTCCGTCTGAGCCGCCGGGAGTATGATCTTATGGAACTTCTGATGCGTAACGGAAGTCAGATCGTGACCAAGGAACAGCTCTTGCTGAAGGTCTGGGGTTATGATTCAGACGCCGAAGACAACAATGTGGAAGTCTATATTTCTTTCCTGCGCCGCAAGCTCACACATCTGCGCTCTGCCGTGCGGATCAAGACGACCCGCATGGTCGGCTACTGCCTGGAGGTATCGCCATGATCCGTAAACTGCGCTGGAAAGTGGTGGCTCTTACCATGGGTACCGTTGCTGCTGTGCTGATTCTGGCCCTGGTGGCGGTATTTTTCTCCTATCGCGCTTCTCTGGAGGGCAGGAGCCGGCAGCTGCTGCAGCAGGTCCTGCAGGGCATTCCGGATGAGCGTCCCGACGGGCAGCAGCTGTTTTCCTATCTGACCGTGGAAGTCTATCCTACCGGGACGGCTGTCGTAAAGGAAAGCCGAAACTTTGATCTGACCCGCTATATGGACGATGACGACGGAGATGATGAGGCGGATAAGGATGAGGCGGAGATCCTGGCAGAGATCCTCTCGGACTGTCTGAGCCGCCGGGAGGACGCCGGGGAACTGAATGACTACCATCTCCGCTATCTGCGGGACCGTACGCCGTTTGCCATTCGAATCGCTTTCACTGACAGTTCCCTGGATAAGGGGACTCTGCAGGCCCTTGTCCGGAACATCGTGCTGATCGGCCTCTCCGCCTTCGCGGTACTGTTTGCCTTCAGCTATCTCCTCTCCGGGCTCATCACCCGCCCGGTTGAAAAATCCTGGCAGGAGCAGCAGCGATTCCTCTCCGATGCTTCCCACGAACTGAAGACCCCGCTGACCGTGATCCTCTCCTCCGCTGATCTGCTGGCCCAGAGCGCCGGAGAGGACGGGCAGGGCTATGTGGACAACATTCGCAGCGAATCCCGCCGGATGAAGAAACTGGTGGAGAGCATGCTGACTCTCGCCAGAGCCGATGACGGCGGTCACAAGGCGGCGTTCATGCCGCTGGACTGGAGCGATCTGGTCACAGACGCTGCGCTGCTCTTTGAGCCGGTAGCTTTTGAGGCTTCCCGGCAGCTTCTGTACAACATTGACGAGGGACTGCGGATCAGCGGCGACCCGGATAAGCTGCGGCAGCTGACCGGCATCCTGCTGGACAACGCCATCAAATATGCTCCCGAGGGGTCCGCCATCCGGCTGACTCTTACGACAGAGGACAAAAACGCCCGTCTGAGCGTGGAAAACGGAGGCGATCCTATCCCGCCGGAAGTTCTTCCCCATCTGTTCGACCGGTTCTACCGGGCTGACGGATCACGGTCCGGAACCGAAGGCTTCGGCCTGGGACTCTCCATCGCCAGGTCTATCGTCACCGAGCATCGTGGCAGCATCCGCTGCGAGAGCGACGCCCGTTCCACCCGCTTTATCGTTTCGATCCCCCTGCTGAAAAACTGACGGTATGTCAAACGCCTGCGCCGCTATCATGCAGCGCAGGCGTTTTCTATTCGATCGTTCCGCCCCCCAGAACGTTCTCGCCGTCGTAGAGCACCACCGCCTGTCCGGCTGTGACTGCCCGCTGGGGCTCGTCAAAGGTCAGCCGCAGCCGGCCTTCACTCAGAGGCTCCGCCAGCGCCGGCGTCTCCCGCTGGGAATAGCGTGTCTTTGCTGTACAGCGGAACGGGGCTGCGGGAGGGATCCCGGAAATCCAGTTGACCCGGCAAGCTGTCAGCGTGCCGGAGAACAGATCCCCGTTGTCTCCCAGTGTGACCGTATTGTTCACGGGGTCCTTGCCCACCACATAGACGTGACGTCCCAGGCTGATCCCGAGTCCTTTTCCCTGTCCGATGGTATAGCAGGGCAGCCCCCGGTGCCTGCCGAGTACGGCGCCTTCCCGGTCGACAAAATCTCCCGGGGTCAGCGTCACACCGCTCTTTTCCAGAAAAGAGACGTAGTTCCCATCGGGTATAAAACAAATATCCTGACTGTCCGGTTTATCCGCATTCTCCAGACCGGCGTCCCGGACGCTTCCGCGGACAGCCTGCTTGTCGTATTCTCCGACCGGCAGCAGCAGATGTGCCAGCTGGTCCTGCGACAGCTGGTAGAGCACGTAGCTCTGGTCCTTCGTCCGGTCTTTTCCCCGCAGCAGCCGGTAAAGCCCGGACTCCTCATCCAGCACGACCCGGGCATAGTGGCCTGTTGCCAGATAGTCATAGCCCAGGGCCAAAGCCTTATCCATCAGTACACCGAACTTCAGGCAGCGGTTGCAGTCGATACAGGGGTTCGGTGTGCGGCCGGCGCAGTATTCCGCGGCAAACCGATCCATCACGTCCCGGCGAAAGCGTTCGGTCTCGTTGAAAACAAAGAACCGCATTCCGAGACGGCAGGCTGCCGCCCGCGCATCCGCTGCGTCGTCCGCGCTGCAGCATCTTCCGTTATCATCCGGCAGAAGTTTCAGCATGGCGCCGTCGCAGCGGTATCCCTGCTTTTTCAGCAGCAGGGCTGCGGCGGAGCTGTCCACTCCGCCCGACATGGCCACCAGTACTCTCTTCTCGCCCATGGCATCTCCCCCCCTCCTTGATTGCCGGCATGCGGGAAAACAGTTCCCCGGTCCCCTTGCCCCGGCGTTTCCACTATAGCAAATCCGATCCTTAAAAACAAGACCGGCCACCTTTTTCCCTTTCACGGAAAATTTGGAAAAAGGGCTTGCTTTTTTCTTGGTTTTGCATATAATACTAAACGTACCATACATTTGATATATTCCGTCAGAGAGGTGTTATTTTATGAGTATCAGAGTCGGTATCAATGGTTTCGGCCGTATCGGCCGTATGGTCCTTCGCCGGAGCCTGTATCATCCCGAAATTGAAATCGTGGGCATCAACGATCTGTGCCCGGCTGATTATCTGGCCTACATGCTGAAGTATGACACCATGCATGGCAAGTTCGAGGCAACTGTGGAGTCCACCGAGACCGCCATCATCGTCAACGGCAAGAGCATCCCCGTATATGCCGAGCGCAATCCCGCCGATCTTCCCTGGGGCAAGACCGATGTGGAATATGTCATCGAGTCCACCGGCCTGTTCCTGACCAAGGAGACCGCTGCCGGGCATATCAGCGCCGGCGCCAAGCACGTTGTCATGTCCGCTCCTTCCAAAGATGACACACCCATGTTCGTTGTAGGCGTGAACCAGGACAAGTACACCTCCGACATGAAGTTTGTCTCCAACGCCAGCTGCACCACCAACTGCCTGGCTCCCATCGCCAAGGTTCTCCATGACAACTTCGGCATCACCGATGGCCTGATGGCAACCGTGCACGCCACCACCGCCACCCAGAAGACCGTGGACGGCGTTTCCGTCAAGGACTGGCGCGGCGGCCGCGCCGCTTCCGGCAACATCATCCCCTCCTCCACCGGTGCCGCCAAAGCTGTAGGCAAGGTCATCCCCGCCCTGAACGGCAAACTGACCGGCATGTCCTACCGTGTTCCCACACTGGATGTATCCGTTGTGGATCTGACCGTTAACCTGGCCAAACCCGCCACCTATGCCGAGATCTGCCAGGCTATGAAGGCCGCTTCCGAAGGCGAGCTGAAGGGCGTTCTGGGCTACACCGATGAGCCCCTGGTCTCTTCCGACTTCCTGGGCGATCCCCGCACCTCCATCTTCGATGCCAAGGCCGGCATTGCCCTGACCGACACCTTTGTGAAGGTCGTTTCCTGGTACGACAACGAGATCGGTTACTCCGACAAGCTCCTGTGCCTCATTGAGCACATGTACGAAGTCGATCATAAGTAACCATTTTTCCGGTTTTCCTTCTTTTTTGTTCCGGAAATGACGCCGCCCTTCGGGGCGGCGCTATTTCCATACGTCTGCCGTTTCTCCTGTCACTCAATCACGCGCGTGCGGCATGAGGTTTCACATCCGGCCGCCGCGGAAAGGACTACTGCATCATGTCTGAACAACATATCCTGGACAGCAAGCTCAGCCTGGACAGCGATATTCCCCTGTATGCCCAACTGGTCGGAATCATCAAGCGCCATATCTCTTCCGGCGCACTGCAGACCGGCGAACTGCTTCCTTCCGAATCAGAGCTGTGCCGGGCTCTGGACATCAGCCGCAATACCGTTCGTCAGGCAATCGGTGAGCTGGAGGAAGAGGGGCTTGTCGTCCGCAAGCGCGGCAAGGGAACTTTTGTCGTCGACCCCAACTCCTATCACCGGGGTGTCCGCTACTCCTTCACGACAGAGGTCTCTTCCCTGGGCAAGTATCCTTCTTCCACTCTTGTGGACTTCGGGATCATCCGGCCGGACTCCTCCATCTGCAAGAAGATGGATCTGCAGGAGGGCACCAGTGTCTACTGCTTTACCCGCGTCCGAAACGTGGATGGCAGGCCTCTGATCCTGGAGACCAGCTATTATCCTCAGTACATCTATCCCAACCTGACCCGGGAGATGGTTCAGACCCACAGTTTCTACAGTCTTCTCTATCACGTAGGGATCATTCCCTCTTCAGCCGAGGAGACCTACGAAGCCGTTGTGCTGGACGCTGCCAGAGCCCATCTTCTGGGAACGAAGGAAGGTGCCTGCGCCTTTTTCCATCAGCGCCGCACCCGCACCGATGACGGCCGGATCTATGAGTATACCTGCAGCTATATCCGGGCTGACCGGGTCAAGCTGGACGTTCACCTGCAGAAAAGCGGGGTCTCGTTCAGCCGCTCCATAGACTGACCCACAGACAGAACAGAGCCTCCTGCCTCTTTCGGCAGGGGGCTCTTTTTCTTGTCCGAATGGTTGCAAATGTATGGAATGTATGGGGAATGTTTTGTGCAAAATCGTTATAAATGTTGATTTCGCATAAGAAATTTTTGCGTTTTTTGTATAACATTTTTCAAAATAGGGGGCGACAGAATTACGATTCATGATATAATAAAAGCGGAACAAAAAAGCCGCCTAAGCAGCGGAGAAAAAGGAAGGGGAGCAATTCATGGCAATCAAAATCGGCATCAACGGTTTCGGCCGCATCGGTCGCGTTATCCTGCGTATCCTGGCAGAGAACCCGGACAAGTACGAAATCTGTGGTATCAACCTCCGGAAAGCGGACCTGCCCTATATGGTATATCTGGTCAAGTACGACTCTGTGTTCCGCAACTTCAACGGCACTGTGGAGCACCAGGACGGCTATCTCGTGATCAACGACCACAAGATCAAGGTCTTCAGCGAGAGCGATGCTGTCATGATTCCCTGGCACACCTGCGGTGCTGAATATGTGATTGAATCCACCGGCGCTTTCAATACCATGGAAAAAGCCATGCGGCATTTCAAAGGCGGCGCCAAGAAGGTCATCATCACCGCACCCGCCAAGGACGAGGTGACTCCCACCTTCGTCTTCGGCGTCAACCACGAAGGCTATCAGCCTGATATGGACGTGGTCTCCAATGCCAGCTGCACCACCAACTGTCTGGCCCCTCTGGCCAAAGTCGTCCATGACGAATTCGGCATCGAACAGTCCCTGATGTCCACCATCCACGCCTCCACCGCCAAGCAGAAAGCGGTAGACTCCCGCGGCGGCAGCGACTGGCGCACCGGACGGTCCATTCTCAACAACATCATTCCGTCCTCCACCGGCGCCGCCAAAGCGGTCGGACGCGTTATCCCGTCCCTGAAGGGCAAGATGACAGGTATGTCCTTCCGTGTCCCCACGGCAGACGTCTCTGTAGTGGATCTGACCGCCCGACTCAGCCGCACCACCACTTATGCTGAGATCTGCTATGCCATTCGCCACGCATCCGAGACCTACATGAAGGGAATCATCGGCTACACCGCCGACCAGGTGGTCAGCACCGACCTGATCGGCAACAGCTGCCCCTGTATCTTCGACGAAACCGCCGGCATCATGCTGGATCATGACTTTGTCAAGCTGATTGCCTGGTATGACAACGAATGGGGCTACAGCAACATGGTGATCCGCATGCTGGATTACATGTATACTGTGGATCACCCGGAAAAAGCCGAGGAGTAATCCGTTCCGGCTGCAATCAATCGTCAAAAAAGGACATCCCTTTCCCGCCCGGGAAGGGGATGTCCTTTTCAATTTTCTGGATATTCTTTCCAGGGGCGATTATTTGACATTTTCGTAAACAATACCGGGGTCTGCTTGCTTTCAGAGCCGTATCGTGGTACACTTTTACATTATTATTTGACATTAAGAGCGGCTTTGCCGCGTTTTTTCTGTTGAGAAGGAGATCACTCTATGCCGAGTTTCAGCGTCAAAAAACCGCTGACCATCTTCGTGGCCGTTCTGGCTGTCGTCGTCCTGGGCGTGGTGGCATATCTGAAGATGACCCCCGACCTGATCCCAAACATGGATTTCCCCTATGTGATCATCGTCACCGCGGATCCTGGCGCCAGCCCCGAGTCTGTGGAGGTAAACATCACCCGGCCCATGGAACAGTCCATGGCCACCCTGGACAGGATCAAATCCGTCACCTCTTCCAGTCAAAACAGCGTCTCCATGGTCGTTCTGGAGTTTGAGAACGGAATCAACATGGACACGGTCAGCGTTGACATCCAGCAGAAAATCGAACAGCTTCGCGGCCAGTGGGATGACTCGGTAAGCGCTCCTTATGTGCTGAAGATCAACCCTTCCATGCTGCCGGTGGAAGTTGCCGCCATATCTTATGACGGCAAGGATATCCGGGAACTCAGCGAATTCGTTACCGAAACGCTGATTGGGAAGATGGAGGGCATCTCCGGTGTTGCCAGCGTACAGGTCAGCGGCACCGTCACCACCCAGGCTCATGTGATTTTGAGTCAGGAGAAGCTGGATGTGCTCAGCGGCACTCTGGCGGAGGCCATCAACAGGCAGCTGGATGACGCCGAGGGGCAGCTGAAGGACGCCAAAGCCCAGGTGGAAGCCGCCAGGGCTGCCATTGCGGACGCCCAGCAGTCCGCAATCGGAAGCGCTGTCGAGACCGCCCTGAATACCGTACAGCAGGGGCTGATCACCTTGCAGCAGCAGCGTGCCCAGCTGACAGAACGCCGGGCAAAACTTCAGGCGCTTGCCAATGAACTGGCCAGAATCGACAGCCAGCTGACTTCCGTCCGGGCTCAGATTGCCGTTCTGGAAGCCCTTCCGGACCTCACCGAGGAACAATCCGCAGAGCTCTCTGCCCTCCGGCAGCAGCAAGCCGAGCTGGAGGCCCAGCGTCAGACCGCGGAAGCCCAGTTGAGCGCCATGGGCGCCACTGCCGAAGATGTACAGCGACAGATCGAGGAGCTGGAGCAGTCCATCGGGAGAGTGGATGAGGCTATCGACAACCTGACGAAGGACTCCACTATCGCCGAGCTCTCCCAGCAGGTCACAGGCGGCGTCATCTCCGGTCTTGACGCCCTGACACAGATGACCGCCGGTACCGTTCAGATCTCTCAGGCCCTGATTCAGATCGAGCAGGGTCTTGCCAGTGTGGCTGCTTACCGGGACAAGGTCGCTCAGCAGTCCGATTTGACCAACGCACTGGGAATCAACACCATCTCCGCTATCCTCACTGCTCAGAATTTTTCAATGCCGGCCGGCTATATCCGGGATGACGACGGGATCCAGTACATGGTCTCTGTAGGTGATGAGTTTGAGACCCGCGACCAGCTGGAGAATCTCCTGCTGTTTGATCTGGGCGTCGAGGGTATGAAACCCATCTATCTGCGGGACGTTGCGGATGTGTTCATCGTGGATGATTCCGAAGAGATCTATACAAAAGTTAATGGCGAACACGGGCTCATCGCCACATTCACCAAACAGTCCAACTTCGCTACCGCTCAGGTTTCCGACAATGTCTCGGCGCGCTTTTCTCAACTGGAGAAGGACTATCCCGGCCTCCACTTCGTGATGCTGATGGATCAGGGCGAATATATCCACCTGATCGTGAACACCATCCTCTCTTCTCTTCTTTGGGGCGCTCTGTTCTCTGTGGTGGTGCTGTTCCTGTTCCTGCGGGACTGGCGCCCCACCGTCATCACACTGCTGAGCATTCCCACCAGCGTCATCTTTGCCGTTGTGCTCATGTATTTCACCGGCGTTACCATCAACATGATCTCTCTGAGTGGTCTTGCCGTATCGGTGGGTATGCTGGTCGACAACTCGGTTGTGGTCATTGAGAACATCTACCGGCTGCGGGCCAAAGGCGCCAGCGTCATCCAGGCCGCCGTCTCCGGCGCACAGCAGGTGCTCGGCGCTATCGTGGCATCCACACTGACCACGGTATGCGTGTTTCTGCCGATCGTGTTCGTGGAAGGTCTTACCAAGCAGCTCTTTACCGATCTCGCTCTGACTATGGGCTACTCCCTGATGGCCAGTCTTCTGGTAGCCCTTACCCTGGTACCTGCCATGGCTTCCGGCCTTCTGAAGCAGGAACGGCCGCAGCGTCTTGGCCTTCTGGACCGGATCTATCCCTTCTACCGCAAGGCTGTTGGCTGGTCTCTTGACCACAAGGCCGTTGTACTCACCGCATCGGCGGCGTTGCTGGCGCTGTCCGCCTGGGGCGCTCTCCACCGGGGCTATACTTTCATGCCCGAGGTGGACATGAACAATCTGAGCATTTCCATCACCATGCCGGAAAACACCGACCGGAAAACGGCGGTGGAGCTGGCTGATGAAGTCGCGCGGCGGGCCATGACCGTTGACAACGTGGAGAACGTCGGCGCCATGATGACCAATTCCGGTAATGTGCTGACGCTGACCCAGGGGCAGGGCGGCGAAAACGACGTGACCTTCTATATCACCCTGCCGGAAGGGGCATTCGGCATGGAAGCCGGACGGGAGATTGAAAAGCTGTGCGCAGACATGCCCTGTCAGGTTACCGCCTCGACCGTGATGAACATGGATATGCTCACCGGCTCCGGGATCTCCATCAAGGTCTACGGCGACGATATGGAAGATCTCCAGTCTGCCGCCAGACTCCTGGCCAGCACAATCGAATCGGTTCCCGGCACAGCCTCCGTATCCGACGGGTTGGATGAAGCCGCTCCGGCCCTTCATGTGTCCATAGACCGCACTGCTGCCATGAAAAAGGGCATGACGGTGGCTCAAATCTATATGCAGATTGCCGTTGCCCTGACCGACACTGCCACCAACGCCGGAATGACGCTGGATGACACCAGCATGGATGTGGTCATTCAGAACGCGGAAGGAAACCGCCTGACCCGGGAGAAACTTCTGGACCTGGTCATCGATCCCGATAGTGCTTTGGCTTCTATGGGTGGTATGAGCGGCTCCTCCATGGGCGGCATGTCCGGTTCTATGGGGGGCATGTCCGGTTCTATGGGCGTTTCGTCCTCCGGTGACGACATTTCTATGTCAGATCTTGCCGGAAGCACCGGGGAAGCGACTGACAGGAGTTTCCGCCTTGGCGAGGTGGCAACTGTGGAAGAAACTGTCAGCCTCAATACGATCCGGCGAGATCAGCAGCGCCGGTACGTGTCCGTGACTTCCAATGTGGCTGAGGGCTACAACATCACTCGCGTTACCTCCGCCGTTCAGACAGCGGTGGACGGCCTGGCTCTTCCGGAAGGCATCACCATCTCTTTTGACGGCGAGAACGAGGCAATCATGGAGGCCATGCGGCAGCTCCTGCTGATGCTGCTTTTGGGCGTCCTGCTGGTTTACTTCATCATGGTTGCCCAGTTCCAGTCCCTGAAGTCACCCTTCATCGTCATGTTCACCATCCCGCTTGCTTTCACCGGCGGCTTTCTGGCCCTTCTAATCGCCGGCATCGAAGTCAGCGTCATCTCCCTGATCGGCTTCGTGATGCTTGTGGGCATCATCGTCAACAACGGCATAGTTCTGGTCGACTACATAAATCAGCAGCGACTGGTGGGCATGGCGTGCCGGGAAGCCATCATAGACGCCGGTGTGACCCGTATGCGGCCTATCCTCATGACTTCCCTTACTACGATCCTCGGACTGATCGTCATGGCCCTTGCCCGGAACGCCGGAACCGCCCTGATGCAGCCGGTAGCTCTGGTCTGCATCGGCGGCCTCCTGTACGCAACCCTGATGACCCTGTTTGTAGTCCCCTGCATGTATGAGATGATGAACCGGCGGGATCTCCGAAAAGTGGATGAAGCCGAACTCGAGATTTTGGATATCTGATTGCCTTCCTGGTTTTTTCATCCTAATCACGGGCAGGATACCCCGTCCTCCATAGGGCGGGGAGGAATGCCCTCCTGCCTTTCTCCTTTGCAAATAGTTTTGAATATCTCCGAATAACCTCTTGATCTGAAAAAAACGAAAAGCGCCAAACACGTT
>JAEEGL016616945.1_pt1 | contig 11824 bp, 7 predicted proteins | sample 9134231 | NCBI WGS metagenome assembly JAEEGL01 (sample SAMN16246548, study PRJNA631951) | gut metagenome | biome: gut microbiome; feature: rumen; material: fiber-attached | host: Bos | place: Iran: Karaj | collected 2018-10 | reverse complement strand
AGGCCTCTGGTCTATGGAAACTCAGGTTCGCGGCAGGAACGGGCGGCGAGATGAAGGAGGTCGATGCTGCGACCTGCTCCGGCGAAAGAGACGTGTCCCGTATTTCCGACGCGGCACTGCGGTTTTCGTGGACGGGCGTCGACATCGAAGAGGGCGACGGTAGTGTTGATGTCGTCTGCGACGTCGCCTGGAACGAATTCAGCGAATGGTACGAGTTCCGTATCCGTGTAACAAACCGTAGCGGGAGATACGGTCTCTTCTCGACGGACTATCCGCGGTTTGCCAGCGTCGTGAAGCGTGGTCATGGAAGCGTCATCCTGCCGGGGGGGAACTGGGGCGCGCGTCGTCTACGGGAAGTCAGCGAGCCATGTACGCTCGGATATCCGGACTATGATGCGCCGATCCAGTTCGCCGCGTTCGAGGCCGACGCTGGGAACTGTACGATGATAGCCGCCCTCGATCCCGACGGGCGGACGAAGTATCTATCATACGGCAAGGACAACAGCTTTAATTTCACGGTGACGTCTGAACATGCTGGAGTTCCGGGCAATGCGTGCGGAGTGCCGTATGCCGTTGCCGTCAAGACATTTCGCGGCAATTGGTGGAAGGCGGCTAAACTCTACCGGGCTTGGGCTGCCAAGAACGCAAAGTGGATGAAGAAAGGCCGTCTGGCGCAGCGCAAGGACATCCCTCAGCGCATCCACGATGCGGGGCTTTGGATGTGCATCCACACCGATGACGACAATGGTTTCGGACAGCTGCATGCGGAGCGCGAGGTTGACAAGATGCTCAATCGACTCAATGGGCGCATTCCGCTGTCGCTTGAATGGTATGGTTGGCATAAGCATCCGCAGGACAAGTTGAACCCAGAGTTCTTCCCGGCGCGGACGAACTTCGCCGAGGCCGTTCATCGGCTGACGGCGAAGGGCGTGCTGATTCTCCCGTACATGAACGGCCGAATCTGGGATCATGGGCACGACGAATTCGAACAAGTTAAGCAGTACGCCTGCCATCAGCGCGACGGTTCTCTCTGCACCGAGGACTGGAGCGGGAGAAAGTTCTCGGCCATGTGCCAGTCTACGGCCTTCTGGCGCGGCCGTGTAAAAAGCATCATAGATCGCATGGTCGACGAATGCGGAGCCAACGGCATTTATATTGACCAGGTGGCCTCCATGGCGATAGCCGAATGCTTCTCCCCTAATCATGGGCATCCTGTCGGCGGCGGCACGCACTGGGTCGAAGACTACAAGGCGATGGTCCGGGAGGCCCGTGCGGGGCATCCTGGCGTTCCGCTGACGTCGGAGAACTTCTCGGAGCCGTATGTCGATGAGATTGATGCATTTGAATTGTGGTGTCCGAATTGCGCGGAAGATGTGCCGATGATTCCGGCCGTATATTCCGGATATGCGATTTTCTACGGGGGTAGCACGAGTGCCAGCTACACGACTGAGGCTTTCAGGGCCGCAGAGGGACGCAATTTCCTGTGGGGCATGCAGACAGGATACGCGGATGGCTGGATTCTTGCCGACAACCAGGCCGACAAGCTTGAATATTCCATAAAGCTTGCCGAATTGCGTACTTCAAACTCCGAGTTCTTCATCGACGGCGAACTGATCGAAGAAATCCAGAATCTGGCAAAGGTCGACGCATTAAAGGTTGTTTGGAGGATCTGGGGCCCTAAAGTTGAAGTGTCTCTCCCGCCAGTCATGGCGACGCGCTGGCGGTCTTCTTCGGGAGCGGAGCTTGTCGCAATCGCGAATTTCACGGACAGAAGGCAGCCGTTCGATGGTGGCGCAGAGAATCTTAAGCTGTCGCTGTCCCCCGGAGAAATCAGGCTGATAAAAAGCGACGAATAAGTCAATAGACAAAGGAAGGATAGCCCCATGCTGATTCAATTGCTATTAGCTACTGCTGCGTTTGTCGTTCCGGATGATTTCCGCGATTATCCCGAGAGACATTGGAATTTCGCCGAGCTTGCGCGCCCACCTGAGTATCGCGTTTGTCCAGAGCCGGCCGCCGCCTACAAGGACCTAAAGCCTTTGCTGGTTAAGGGCAGGGGGCTGGACGGGGGCGAGGCGGAATTTTTCTGTTATTTCGCCAAGCCTGCGGACACGGTGCCGGTCGGCGGGTATCCAGGTGTTCTGCTCGTCCACGGCGGCGGTGGAACGGCATTCCCATACAATGTAGATAAATGGCGCGAGGCGGGCTTTGCCGTGCTCGCACCTGACTGGTACAATCAGATTCCGGCCCCAGGTTTGACGAATGCCGTGCCGAAAGAGCCGCAAACGCCGCGGCTCAGCCTTCCCGGCGGCAAGTATTCCGATTCAGACCCTAAAGTGGTTCGGGTGAACGTATCGAATCTGACTTTGGCGCATTCGCTGTTGAGGTCCCTTCCTGATGTGAATCCATCCAAAATCGTTTATGTGGGGCTGTCATGGGGCAGCTGGTATGGTGCGACGCTGACGGCTCTTGATTCGCGTTTCTGCGGAGTCGTCGAAATCTACTGTGGGGATGCGCGTCCAATTCGCCCGTACGGCCCAGGCGGCGGCTTGGTCGCAGGAAGGTTCCTGCATGTTGCGAAATGCCCGACGTGGTGGGTTGTGGGGACTAACGATGGTGTGATGACCCCAGCTTCCGCCCAGACGGCGTTTGAGGAGTGTCCGTTGCATTACGGCCATGCGATCGTGCCGCGTTTGCCGCATTCTCACATTGGCTTCGAGTTCGAGTCGGTCATGCGGATGGCAAGGCACTTCGCATGTGGCGGGCCATCTCTGCCGATCCTCGGCAGATCGACCGTGTCGGATGGTGTTGTTAGCGCGCGAATCACGACTATGGGTGTGAGCGTGGGACGCGCTGTCCTGCACTACACAAAGGATCCTGAATGTCCCGATGCGAAAAGATGGTGCGAACGGGCAAAAAAGCGCAAATGGCTTGAGGTTCCAGCGGAAGTCAACGGCGATGTGGTTTCGGCCAAAATCCCAGAGAATGCGCGTCAGGCGTTCCTTTCGCTGTACGAAAATGACGAGGGGCGCTTTCACGACTTGTGCGGATCAAGCGACGTCATTGATTTTCCGTAGACATGTAGGCGTTGCGTTTCGACTGAGGCTATATTCAAATGGCTTGAAGATCGGAAAGCTTCTCTTGCATGTCGTGCTGGTATTATGGTACAATGCGTCGTAGGATGAATATGGAAGGGAGGATGTAGTGAAGAGTGTGTTTGCGGCAGTGGCCGCGTTATGCGCGATGGTCGCCTTGGGCGATGACGCTGCTCGGGCGGTTTGGGTGTCGGGGGCCGAAAAGGAGATGAACGCCTTTTACGGCTTCTCCGCCGCATTTGACGTTGACAGGGGAGAGACGCCGGTTCTGAGACTTTCTGCCGGAGCCATCGCCCGTGTGTGGGTGAACGGACGGTTTGCAGGGTATGGTCCCGCGCGTGCGCCTGAAGGGTACATGCGAGTAGATGAATGGCCATTGGGCAAGTTCGTCTGCGAGGGACGGAACATTGTCGCGATCGAAGTTTCTAACCCCGCCGTCAACACCTTCTATCTGCCTGAGCAATGCGGATTCATCTTCGCCGAGGTCGTTTCCGGCGGTAAGACGCTGGCGGCTACGGGATACGATTTCCGCGCTGTGCGTCTGCCGCGCATCCAGAAGACAAGTCGTTTCAGCTACCAGCGCGAATTCGCCGAGTTCTACACGGTGACGCCGGAGTCGTATGGTTGGCGCACGAACGCTGAGGCGGGTGCTTGGCTGCCGCTCGTCCACGTGCCCGTTCTCAAGACTCTTGATCGTGGAGCACCGTATCCCACGTTTGGACTGGACGAAACTTTCCACCCTGTGCGCCGTACTGCGCTTCATCGTGATTCAGCTAAGAGACACAGGCCCTGCCTCCGCTCCGACAAGGCCGGAAGCGGCCAGCTAAAGGGGTTTCCAAAAAACAAACGGCAGATTGACTTCTCCGATGCCGTTCAGCCTCTAGTTGTCGACAGCGTGGATTCAGTAGATAGAGCGGGCAGCTCCCAGCCCGCCGCCGTCGTGCTCAAAAACCTTGAGGGAGTGGTGTTCGAGGGAAAACGCAATACAGCCGGTTTCCCAAAGGTCACGGTGCGGTGCATTAGACCGGCGACACTTTGGCTTGTGATGGACGAGCTTGCTGGGCCGGACGGGCTGCCAGATCCTGTTCGCTACTTAGACTGCGTGAATGCCTGTGGATGGCGTCTGGAAAAAGCCGGCGTATATGAGCTAGAGTGTTTCCAGCCGTATTGCCTCATGTATGCGCACGTGATCATTGAAGGAGGCGAGGCCGAGATACTCAATTTCGATGTGCGTACATATCTTAATCCGGAAGTCGCAAGGGCGTCGTTCCACTGTTCAGACCCAGCGCTGGACAAGGTGTTTGCTGCTGCTGCGCAGTCGCTCGCTTGCAATGCGGTGGACGGGTTTACCGACTGCCCAGGTCGTGAACGCGGCATGTACTTCGGCGACACTGTCTTCACGGGACGCGGTGCGGATGTCTTGCTTGGCGATTTGCGGATGGAGCGCATGCAGTTCGAGAACTATGCATTGGCACCTATGTTCCGAGACGTGCCGGACGGGCTGATTCCAATGCTGTATCCTGGCGACACCACATTGGGTGAGGCGCATTGGATACCGAACTTCTGCATGTGGTCGGTGATTCAGCTCGCGGACTATGCTCGCAGAAGCGGCGTTTGCGGTGTACGGGGGGCGGCTCGCCCCGATAACATTGTCGAGGCATTCCGCAGACGGGCCGAGGGGATTCTTGCATGGTTCCGCAAGAGTCGCAACAGTGACGGTCTTTTGGAGGATCTTCCGGGCTGGGTGTTCATCGAGTGGAGCGACGCTGCGAACTTCACAAGAGGCGTCAACTACCCGACGAACATGCTCTATATTCGTTTCCTCGATGCCTTTGCTGAGCTGTACGGCGATGAGAGCTGCCGAGCCGAGTCCGAACGCCTACGTGAGACGATACGTCGTCTTTCATGGAACGGAGAGTGGTTTCGTGACCATTCCGTGCGCGGGGTGGATGGAGCTCTGGCGACACCTGGTGACTGCTCTGAAGTATGCCAGTATCTTGCGTTCTTCTCTGGCGTGGCGACGGCATTGCGTAATCCAGATTTGTGGCGACGACTTGTCTACGAGATGGGCCCGATGCGAAAGGCTGATGCATATCCATCGGTCTGTCGTTCAAATCTCTTGTTCGGCTATAGTTTGCGCTTTGTGATACTGTCGGAAGCCGGATTGTCGGCACGTGTACTGGAAGAGGTAAAGTCCTGCTATCTACCAATGGCGGAAAAAACTGGGACCTTGTGGGAGGGCATGTCATCCGACGGCTACAGTTGTTGTCATGGTTTCCCCTCGATGGCCGCGTGGCTTCTTATGCGCGACGCGCTTGGTGTGAAGGCGATAGATCGCGCCGCGAAGTCCGTGACGGTCTTGCCGCCGTCTGACGTTCCGCTCGACTGGTGCGAAGGGACAATACCTGTCTCCAAAACAGAAGAGGTGTTCGTCAAGTGGGAGCGTAGAGACGGACGCATCTGCGTAGACGCCAGACTTCCAATCGGCTGGTGCGGAACGGAATAGGACGTAACCATGATGGACGTGGGCTCTGAAAAGACGACGTTCTCGACATTTCTGGCAGGATATAAGGTGGCGTGACCTTTCCCTTGTTCGGTGCGGCGGTCGCGGGGCATGAGCGGAGGGGACAGAATTTATCCGCACCCGCGTTGCGGGGGTGTGGTTTTTTTGGTAGAATACCGCCGTTCACTGACATCATGAATGCAAGAAAGACAACTGGTCGATCCAATCAATGCTTGCGCATCGCGGGTGCGTTCGCCCTGGGCGCATTGCTCTCTGCCATGAACGCAGAGGCCGCGATGGTCGCGGGCGACGCGAACACGACGAAGGTCGACGCCGCGCCGCTTCGCGTGGCGCTGACTTTCGACGATTCGCTCAAGGATCATCTTCTAGTCGCAGCTCCCATGCTTGAGGAGCGCGGTTGGCGCGGCACATTCTGCATCGTAACCGACTGGGTCGGCAAGGGCGACAAGTACCTATCGTGGGATGACGTGCGCGAGCTCGTCCGTCGCGGACACGAGATCGCCACTCACACGAAGTCGCATCGGAATCTCGTGTCGCTGCTTGAAAATGGACAAGAGGCGGAAGTCCGCCGGGAAATCCTCGAGTCTGCCGACAAGATGGCGTCCGAGACAGGCTTCGCGCCGCGCTTCATGTTTTCGCCTTTCGTGAGGCAGAACGAGACCACGGCGCGCATCTGCCGCGATCTCGGGCTCCGGCAGGCCGAAGTGCCGCGCTACAATTTCGGATCCAACAACTGCGACCGCGCCGCAACCGTTGTCGGGGAACTTCGGCAAAAGGGCGCGGTGCGCGCCGATTTTCTCCACCACGGCGTCTAGCAGGCCGACCATGGTGGATGGTGTTCGTTCGTCGACCGCGAGAGCTTCCGAAAGCACCTCGACGCACTCGCCGAACTGGAGCGCAGGGGAGAGATCGTCGTCACCGACTACGACGGCATGGCGTCCGCGTGCGCCCTCAAGGCGAAGGCGTGGCCGCGCCACGGCGTCCTTTCGCTCTCCTTCGATGACGCGAACTTCGACCAGTGGGAGGCCGCCTTGCCAATCTTCGCGAAATACGACGCACGCACGACGTTCTTTGTCATCGGTACGAACCGCATCGACTTCATGAAGAAAGCGCTGTCGGCGGGACACGAGATCGGGATGCACGGACTGAATCACCGTAATGCACCTGCGACGGGATCGGAGCGCGACGAGGAATGGTTCTGGAAGGTCGACATCGCCCCGCAGCTTGCGGCGTTCGGCAAGGCGGGAATTCCGGTGCGTTCGTACGCCTACCCGAACTGCCGGCGTACCGACCGCACTGACGCGCTTTTCCTTTCGCACGGTTTTTCCTGCGTCCGCGGACTTGGATCGCCGTTCCCGCCAAATCCGACCCCGCACGATCCCAAGGGCGAGAAACTCGACAGGTGGCGTCCTGTGGCGTCCGCCGACGGCTATTTTCTGCCGGCTGTCGAATTTCTCACTGCGCGCCTCGTGCCAAACGTCATCATGGGCGAGAGCTACCACACGGACATTGACGACATTCTGCGTGCGGAGGCGCGCGCAGGGGAGCGCGGAGAGGCGCTCTTTGTCGTCTCGCACGGCATTTCCCCCGGCGCTAAGGGCATAAGCATGAAGACTGAGTGGCTTGAACGAATGCTTTCATCGGCAGACGAACTCGGAGTGCTCGTGCGGGGAATCCGGTAAACTCAACACCCGTATGCGTCACATGTCACATTATAATCTACATTCGTCAATCGTCACCTCGCTGCTTGTGGTTGCAGCCGTGTCGGCAAGAGCCAACAACGCCGGATTCTACCGCGTAGAGCGTGAAGGCGCAGGCGCGTGACGTCTCGTCGATCCTGTCGGAAAGCCGACGGTATGGCTCGGGGTCGATCACGTGAAGTTCAACGGTTTCCGCTGCGAGGAGGAGAACAACCGCATGCACTACCGCGAGGCGAACATCAAGAAGTTCGTCACTCGCGCCGCCTGGGCCCCGGGCGCCGGAGAATACCTGCGAGACTGCATCGACATCTTCGAGGAGTACGGCTGGGACTGGTGCTACCACGCGTTCCGCGAATGGGAAGGCTGGAGCGTGGAGCGCGAAGGTCTAAACTGGCGCGGGCTTCTCCCATCCGCCGACAATCAAAGAAAGCAGGCATTGCTGAAAGGTTTCAAGTCCAAATGAAAGCGCTGACGGCGGCATTTGCCGCGATTGCCCTGTCCGCAGGTGCGGACAACCGCCCTGAGACGTGGTTCCACATCATCGGCGGCAATGCGTCTAAGGAAGGGCTTGCCGCAGACATCGCGGCGGTTGCCGAGGCCGGGATTTCCGGGATATCGCTCTTTCACGGCGGCGGGAACGGGACAGAGCTGTGGCCGGGCGTCACAAACGGCATCCCGTGCCGCGCCGAGCAAGCTGAACCACGATTGGAGTTTTGAACCAGGCGTCGTTTTCGAGGTGTGGTCCCGCGGGAAGAAGGTCATTGAGCGGGAGTGTCCCGTCGGAACGTGGGCGGACACGTTCGGCGGACCGGGGCTGGAGATGACGTTCGACGTCGGCGCGCTGCCGCGAGACGGCCTGGAACTTGCGAGTTCTGGAATCCGCATGAAAACAACGGCTTCGTCGGCAGCTTCGACTTCAAGCCGATCTTGCCCTGCGCGTCCGCCGCGCACATCTACCGGAAGCGCCGCGTGAGCGCGGAGGCGTTCACGAGCTTCGAGCTGACGTTCGACGAGAACTTCAGGGACTGGAAGAAAGTTCTGGACGAGCATTACGCGAGGGGCGTCACGCACATCGTGTACAACACCTTCACGCACAACCCGGTGATCGGAGGCAAGCCGCCGTCGTCGAGCTACGGCGACGCCATCGGCTCGCCGTTTCTGCGCGAGCAGACGTGGTGGCCGTACCTTAAGCATTTCTCGAGGTACATCGAGCGGTGCGGAGGCGAACTTGAGCGCGGCGTTCCGGTGGCCGACATCCTTATGTACCTTGGTGACGACGTGAACCACAAGCCGTCGGAAAGCACGCTCCTTTTCGGCAACTGCTACAAGTACGACTACCTCAACAACGACGTGCTGATGAACGCACTGGACGTCGTGGATGGGCGGCTGGCGATAGGTGCGTGCCCAGGCTGCGAGCCGCAGACGGATTCGCCGACGTACCGCGTCCTCTGGATTCCCAAAGGGACGTTCCTCCTGCCTGCTACCGAGGCGAAGATCGCCGCGCTGGCCAAGAAAGGGGCGCGCGTCGTGCGCGGCGACTTCGAGCCGGACTGGCCGTCGCCTGTCAAGGCTATGCTGGGCATTGAACCGTCCGAACTGCGCGGATGGTATCAGCGGCGCGACGGCGACGAGAATCCTCCATTCGCGTGGAAGTCACGTCGACATGGTACAACGCGCTCGTGGAGGACGCGAAGCTTCCCGAGAAAAAACGCCGTACATGGACGAAGTTCGGCCCGAAGCCGGACGCGCAGTACCACGAATCGGGCTTCATCGGCCCCGCGACCGTATGCGTAGGCGGACATAGCAAATGAAATCGGACGCCCATTCCCGTCAGTACGCGTCTTCGATGCGGAATTCGAGGACCTGCACTATGCCGGCCTTCGGAATTGAGAGCGGAAGCTCGCACGTCCATCCCTCGCCGGGCACATAGTCGCGCAGCACGAGCTGCGAGGAGGCGGAGGCCACGGTCTTCTTCGATCCGGACTTCCTCGCCTTCGCCGTCGTCTTTCCGTCCGCAGCGATCGAAAGGACGATGTCGTATCCCTGCACGCCGGATATTGTCGTCGCAAGCGCCTTGCCCTTGACGGATGCAAAGGACGGGACCTTCGCCTCCTTCGAGCGCCACAGGTTCTGCGCGACGGTCGCGTTCGCAGACGGAGACTCCGCGCCCTGAGGCGTAGCCGCTACGGACGCGATTCCCTGTCCGCACGTCCCGCCGTCGGCGGACGCGAAGTCGCGCCTTTCGATTACGACTTCGACGTCCCACGCCTTCTTTCCGGACTTCGCCTTCCCGCGCGCCGTGTAGCGTCCTTCTCCATCGACGCCGAGCGACGGGATCGAGAAGGACAGTTTCGTTCCGTCTTCGCATACGAGCTTGCCGGATACCTTGCCGACGGCGGATACCGAAAGGGACGCAAGGCCTGCGAGGGTCTCTCCGTCCTGCGAGAGCGACGCGCCGTCGAAGGTGCCGACCGCCCATGCGGGAAGGGCCTCTACATGCAGGAACGCCGTCGCGGTCTCGGTCTTTGTCGTTTTCCCGGAGACGACCTTGCGCGTGAACGTCACGAGGAAGTCTCCGCTCTTTGTCGCGACTCCGCTTATGGTTCCAGTCGCCGCGTCGAACTTGAGTCCGGACGGAAGTCCCCTTGCCGTGCATCCCGCGGCGCCGGGGATCTCCAGCGAACCTGCTACTCCCGTCCCTGGCGAATCGTAGCGGTCTTCAACCGGGATGGCCTCGCTGCGGTAGTGGTCGACGAGTATGTGCACGTCGAACGTCTTCCCCTTTGCGAGTGCGTAGGTCTTCACCGTGAGGTGCGCTCCGCCGGCGCGTTCGCCAGGTGTCTTCGCCGTTCCCGAGATTACGTAGGACGCGCCGCGCTTCACGAGCGAGAGCCCCTGCGGGAGGTTCTGCGCGGAGAGGGTATACGGCGCGTCTGATTCGACGACGACTGGAATCTCGAGTTTCATGCCCGGCTGGACGATGTATATGTTCTCCGCGATGCTTTCCGCGTCGAGAGAGAGATCGACTGCGCCTTTCCCGGAGAACGAGTACGGCGTGCCGGAAATAGTCGCGATGCCGCTTATGCCGTCAGCCGAGACGGATATCAAGAGAGTGTCTATGTTGTCCTTTCCGGAATTCCGCGCGAAGCGAAGTCCGAGGGACGTGTCGCTTTCCTCCTCCGCATCAAAGCCTCTTGCCGTGAAGCTCCAGGTCTTCTTGCCCGCTATTATGCGTCCGGATATCGCGCCGGACGAGGCGGACGACAGCTGGATGTCCCCCGCGGTCTCGCCCGACGCGTCGTCAATGACGTGCGCGGCGTATTTGCCGACGGACCACTCTGGCTGGGCCGCGAAGTCGTAGGCGAGGCTGCACGTGTCGGAGAATCCGGTCTCCTTGCTTTTGACGGTTATTACAGCCGTGCCCGACTGTTCTCCGCGGACTATTCCCGAGATTTCGCCCGTGCGCGAGTTTATCGAAATCCCAGCGGGCAGACCTTGGGCGGAGAATAAAAGCGCGTCGCCGAAGCAGAAGTCCATCTGCGCGAGAAGGATCATGTCCACGCGCTCTCCGGCGAAGTGTCCGTGGATTCCGCCGTCTTCAAGTTCGCGCCAGAACCTCGGCGCACGGTGGAACGCGGTGAAGCGCACGGTGAGGCTCGGCATGGAGTTGCCGAGAAGCTTTCTGCTGAGCGTCCAGGATCCGATGACGTTGTCTCCGGCAAAGTCGAGGCTGAAGGTCCCGTAGTCGGAGCTGAACGTGGCGGACGTCCTGCCGTTTTTGAGCGAGGTGCCGGCGGAGATCACGATGTCTTCGATTTCGAACTTCACGGTCACGGGAGTCGCGCCGCTCGTCGGTTTCCCAAGCGATACGGTCACATACGCGAGGCCGAGATCCTCGACCATGCCGACGTACCTTCGTCCCGCTTCCGGAACGAACGCGGGCCTTTCGAGCAGCGGCGCCCAGCATCTCTCCACGGCATCGGGCGCGCTCGCCGGGATGTCGACCCCGTTTACCTTCCCGCCCGCGAGCTGCGATGCGGCGTCCTTCCACAGCAGCGCGACCTCGTGGAAGTCCGTCTCGGGCGTGCAGTATCCGGTCACGGTGAGGTAGGCGATCTGCAGTGCGGCGGCGGGACCGATCTCCGACTGGAGCAGGTAGAAGAACCTGTTCTGGATTCCGGAGTTGTCGTGCACTCCGCCGCTGTCCCCGATGTAGACGGCGAAGGTGTCCGCCCAGTGCGAGTCCCGGTAGGACGCGGCCTGGCGGGAGGAGACGAGGTCGGACGCGGGATTTACGAAGTCGCGGATGGGGTTGACTTCCCCGGTGTCCTCGCCGATGAACCAGTCTGCGCGCCGTGTCGCGTGCGCGGGATACTCCGGACCTTCCTCCTGCGCGAACATCTCGCATCCGACGCCGAAGATGTCGGCGAACGATTCGTCCAGCGCGCCGCTTTCGCCCTCGTAGACGAACTGCGCGGTGCTCCCGGCGATGGAGTGGGAGAATT
>JAEEGL015166823.1_pt1 | contig 11824 bp, 12 predicted proteins | sample 9134231 | NCBI WGS metagenome assembly JAEEGL01 (sample SAMN16246548, study PRJNA631951) | gut metagenome | biome: gut microbiome; feature: rumen; material: fiber-attached | host: Bos | place: Iran: Karaj | collected 2018-10 | reverse complement strand
TTTACAATAAAATATGGAAAAAAAGAACAAATGATAGTTAATAAAACTATTACAAAATATAGAAACATTTCTGATGATACTTTTATTCCACTTTTTTTAGTTTTGAAAAAATAAACAATTATTAATGGAAACAGCAATAATTCTCCAAGAGAAATAATATTTCCCAAACCTTTATATTGATACAAAAAAGGTAATAGCACAATGCAAATGGAAAAAAGTTTATCAAATAAACTAATATTTGTATTATTAACATCATAATTATCGATCATTTTTATCCTCCATAATTGCTTCTGTTATTTTTTTTATAGCAATTTTATTATTTTGAATAGACTCTTCCAAATGTTTTTTAGCAAAGGTGTCGAATTCATTTTCATCTAATCTATTATACCATTCAAATAAATCATTTAAATTTTTTGCTGTTTTTAAATCTAAACTATATCCATAATTTCCAACTAAACTACTCATAGTTGTATCAGGACTAACAAGCAATGGCCTATGGTATGCTAAACCAAAATAATACTTATTAGAAATAGCATATTTTACAAGTGATGTTTCATTCCCATAACAATTAAATACCAAATCTGCTTTTTCGAATAGTTCTTCAGTTTGGTTAGGCATATATGGTCCAAAATATTTAATCCTATCACAATTTAAGTTAAATATATAATTAGAAACGATTTTTCCATTTGTTTCATTACCATAAAAATAAAAACTAAATCTGTTATCATTTTTAACTAAATTAATTAATTTTATGCAATTATCTTCATAAGCAATACTACCTATATATGAGATTTGAATAATATCATTTTTATTCTTTTCTATTCTTTTGTTTAATAATACTTCATTAATATTTAAATTGTGGCATAATAAATAATTAGACTTAGGAAGAAATTTGGTAAATTCTGGTGAAGAAATAACATTTAAAAGAGAAGAATTAAATAACATTTTTTCTCTTTTATAATAGAATGGTATTTTTTCCCAAGTGTAGTCTCTTACATCCATTATATATTTTTTATAATAGTTTTTTATTAAATATTTTGATAAAATCACTCCAGGAATAGTAGTTAATACAATTATTTTATCATAGCGATTGTTATCAAGGATTTTTTTTGTTTTATAATAATAGTTAATAAAATTTAACATTTTATTAATTTTATTATTACTATATTTGCCAATCCAATCAATTTTGTATACATTATCATTAGATATTTCATTTAATTGTTTTTCTCTATTAAAAAAAACAATGTCATATGAAATGTTATTAATATTTTTTAATATATTAATATAAGTATTTAAATAAGGGCAATATTTCATATTATGAAAAATTAATATTGCTATTTTTGTCATTGAATCATCCCCGTTTTGTATTATTTTCTCCATACCATTTTATCTACTACACCAGTATAACTTTGAATTAGTTTTACGACTTTTGTAGATACATTTTCATCTATATAATCTGGTACTGGTATACCCAGATCATTATCTTTTGTCATTTCTACAGCTGTATCAACTGCTTGTAACAAATTCTTTTCATCAATTCCTGCTAATACAAAGCATCCTTTATCTAATGCTTCTGGTCTTTCAGTTGAAGTTCTAATGCATACTGCTGGGAATGGTTTACCAATGCTTATGTAGTAACTTGCTTCTTCAGGGAGTGTTCCTGAATCACTTACTACACAAAAAGCTTCCATTTGTAATCTGTTATAATCATAGAATCCTAATGGTTCATGCATTATTACTCTTTTATCTAATTTAAATTTTGATTCTTCTAATCTTTTTTTACTTCTTGGATGGCAAGAATATAATACTGGCATATCATATTTTTTAGCCATTGTATTTATTGCATTGAATAATGATTCAAAGTTTTCTTCTGTGTCAATATTTTCTTCTCTATGAGCAGATAACAATATATACTTTTTTGGTTCTAATTTAAGTTTTTCTAATATATTAGATGTCTTTATATTTTCTATATTATTGTGTAATACTTCTGCCATAGGAGAGCCTGTAACAAATACTCTTTCTTTTGGAAGACCACATTCATGAAGATATAATCTTGCATTTTCTGAATAAGCAAGGTTTATATCTGAAATAATATCAACTATTCTTCTATTAGTTTCTTCAGGTAAGCATTCATCTTTGCATCTATTACCTGCTTCCATATGGAATATTGGAATATGTAATCTCTTAGCAGAAATTGCAGATAAACAACTATTAGTATCTCCAAGTATTAGCAATGCATCTGGTTTAATCTCTTTCATTAATTTGTATGATGCATTAATAATATTACCAATTGTTTCACCCAAATCATCGCCTACTGCATCCATATATACTTCTGGATCTTTTAGTTTTAAATCTTTAAAGAAAATACCATTAAGATTATAATCATAATTTTGACCTGTATGAGCAAGTATGCAATCAAAGTATTTTCTACATTTATTGATTACTGCAGATAAACGGATGATTTCTGGTCTAGTTCCTACTATTATCAATAGTTTTAATTTACCATTTTCTTTCCATTTAATATCACTATAATCTTTTTTTAAGTTCATGATTATCTTCCTCCATTACATATGTATCTTGTCTATTTGGATCAAACAACTCATTTGCCCACAATATCAATACTAGTTCATCATCACCAATATTGTTAATACTATGTTGGTATCCTACTGGTATTGTAACATATTGTAGTTTGTCTCCACTGACTTCAAATTCATATTTATTGTGATCTATAACATGTTCAAATTCAATTCTAGCTTTTCCTTTTATTACAATAAATCTTTCCATTTTAGTATTATGGTAGTGTCCACCTCTAACTATATTTGGATTTGTTGTTGATACTGAAACTTGCCCTGCTTCTTTAGTTCTAACTAGTTCGCAGAATACACCTCTATTATCTCTGTGTTCTTCTAGATCAACAACTAATTCATTTAAAGGAACATAACTAATATATGTAGCATATAAATCTTTAGTAAATTCATCCCCTGTAGATGGTACCATAATACCTCTATCATTTTCTTTAAATGATTTTATTAAATCTGATATTTCTCCTAAAGATTTTTTGTAAGTATTAGGAACTATACAATAATCTCCATCTTTGTTTTCTTTATTGTCTAAGCAATTAATTAATTCATTACAAACATCATCAATATATGCTAATGTTAATTCTTTTGATGGATCATCTACTTTTATATCAATGTTGTGTGCTACGTTATAACACCATGTAGCAATTACACTATTGTAATTTGGTTTGCACCATTTTCCAAATAGATTTGGAAATCTATAAACAAAAACTTTAACATTGTTTTCTTTACCATATTCAAATAATAATTCTTCTGCAGCTTTTTTTGATTTACCATAGTCATTATCAAGAGTTGCTTGAACTGATGAAGATATCATAATAGGGCAATTATTTTTATTCTTTTTTAATAAATCTAGTAGTTCCTTTAATAATTCATAGTTTCCTATCATAAATTCTTTTGTGTCTTTTGGTCTATTAACGCCTGCCAAATGAAATACAAAATCACAATCTTTAGTATATTTTTCTAAATCTTCTAAAGTATTATTTCTACTATATTTGTATATTTCTATTTCTTTGTTTAAACTCAAATTACTAATTAAATTTCTACCAACAAAACCATTTGATCCTGTTACTAATACTTTCATAGACCCCTCCTATTTACAATCATCAAATAAATCTAGTTTTAATAATAATTCTTTCATCTCTTTAACATCTAATCTTGTTGTATTATGAGAATTATATTCTTGAACTTCTTCTAAATCAGCATTTCCTTGATCAACATATTTTTGATAGTTTAGGTTTCTATTATCAGCTGGTACTCTATAATAATCTCCTAAGTCTTCTGCATTTACCATTTCTTCCTTAGTAACTAGTACCTCAAATACTTTTTCTTCATGTCTTGTTCCAATACAATTAATTGGTACATCACTATGCTTTAATTCTTTAATTGCTTTAGCAAGTGTTCTAATTGTTGCAGCAGGTGCCTTTTGAACAAATAAATCTCCTTGTTTACCATGTTCAAATGCATAGATTACTAAATCGACAGCATCTTCTAAAGTCATCATAAATCTAGTCATATTTGGATTAGTAATAGTTAATGGTTTTCCTTCTTTAATTTGTTCACAGAAAAGAGGTATTACGCTTCCACGTGATGCCATAACATTTCCATATCTTGTTCTACATATTATTGTTTGGCCTTCTTTTAAATCTCTTCCCTTGGCTATAGCAACCTTTTCCATTAATGCTTTGCTCATTCCCATAGCATTTATTGGATAAGCTGCTTTATCAGTTGATAAAACAATAACTTTTTTAACATTATGATTAATTGCTGCTTCAAGAACATTTTCAGTTCCTAAAATATTTGTTTTAACAGCTTGAATTGGAAAAAATTCGCAACTTGGAACTTGCTTTAATGCTGCAGCATGGAATATAAAATCTACTCCATCCATAGCATCATCTACACTTCTATAATCTCTAACATCACCAATATAGAATTTGATCTTATCATTCTTATATTTTATTCTCATGTCTTCTTGTTTCTTTTCATCACGAGAAAAGATTCTTATTTCTTTTATATCAGTATCTAAACATCTATTAAGTACTGCATTACCAAATGATCCAGTACCACCAGTAATTAATAATGTTTTTCCTTTAAAAATACTCATCTTATTTTTCTCCTTTTTGTAATTGCTTCAAAACACTCTCTAATTTGTCTATAACTATTGCTTTTTCAAAATTTTTATTAAAATAATCTAAACCATTTTTACCGCAATTAGTATATTTTGCTGGATTTTCAATGAATTCTTTAATTATATTAGCAAATCCATCAACATCATTTGCATGAACACATAACCCGCAATTGCTTTCTTTTATTATATCATATGCACCGCCATCTATTGATGCTAAAATTGGTTTCCCAGTAGACATATAGTTTTGCAATTTTGCAGGTACTGTATTTGCGACAAATCCTATCTTATCGCTAGAACATAATGTAAGTAATAAAGCATCCATTTTTGAATATATTTTATCTAATTCTGTCTTTTCAACTCTACCATAAAATTTCACTTTATTATCAATTCCTAGCTTTGTCTTAAGTTTATTTAATTCTTCAAAACTTGTACCATCACCATATATATGAACCATATATTCCTTATCAGTTTTTATTTTAGAAACCGCATATAATAAGCACTCTAAGTTTTGCTGTTTTCCAATGTTACCTGCAAATATCAAATCAACTTGTTTCTTTTTTTCTGTTGATTTACTAATATTCATCCTATTAGAATGTTGCGGAATATAAACTATCTTATTTTTATCCACTTCGCATTTTTCAATCAAATAATTTTCAAATGGCTTTGAAGTAATTCCAACTATATCTCCACTACCATAAGCCTTTTTACAATATTTTAATACTATTTTAAAAATAGGATTTTTTTCACCAACATGCCATACTTTCATTTGATCTGGCCACAAATCTAGAACATATAAAAATAATGGTTTTTTTGTTTTCTTTTTTAATGCCATAGCAGGGTTTACCATAAAAATAGGTGCTAACTGATACGAAAAAATGACATCACAATCAATGTTGTTCTTTTTAATATATCTAGTACCTGAAATCATAAATGAAAGATAATTAAAAACTCTCATTATCAAACCATGATGTCTTGCTATTATTGGTACTCTAATTATTTTGATTCCATTATGGTTTTGAATTCTATTTTTTCCGTGTTTATACTCTTCAGGTATTCTAGTAGTTGCATAATCTGGTAATCCAGTTAAAACAGTAACTTCATTTCCTCGTTTTAATAACTCTTCAGCTATTTCATTTATCAAAAAATTATCTGGCCAGAAATACTGACAAACGATTAATAATTTCATATTATTTTCTCCCCTTTATATAGACCAAAAGGGAATACCTTGTACGCGTATTCCCTAATTAATGTACAATTATTTAGCTCCTGATCTATGTATTACTATAGATATTGTTTTCAATATACATTTAAAATCTAACAATAAATTTCTATTATTAATGTAATAGTATTCTAACTCTAATCTATCTTCATAAGTTAAATCACTTCTACCATTACATGCCCACCAACCAGTTATTCCTGGTTTAACACTTTCGTATATTTTATGATCGCCATTGTGTTCATCAAGTTCACCTTTAACAAGTGGCCTTGGACCTATTAAACTCATTTCATTGAAAAGGACATTTATAAATTGTGGTAGTTCATCTAAGCTTGTTTTTCTAATTATTTTACCAATAAAAGTAATTCTTGGATCATCATCTAATTTATGGTTCTTTTTCCATTGCGTTTTATAAGGTTCTTTTTTTGTTAGTTCTTTTAATTTTTCATCAGCTTTATATACCATACTTCTAAATTTATATAATCCGAACACTTTTCCATTCTTTCCTATTCTTTGTTGTCTATAGAATATTGAATGAAAATCACCAGTAATCATATATGATATTTTAATTATAATTGAAAAAGGCAACATTAATATTATGCCTAATATAGCACAAAAAATATCAAAAAGTCTTTTGATAAAATAATAAATATATTTTGTAAGCGTTTGATTGTTTTCTTTTACCATTTCTATTGTTTTTACATCATCTTGAATCATAATGATTTTAAACTACCTTTCTACTGCTCTTTCCTTTGAGTGCGTGATATATTATAGCATAAAAAAACATAATTGCAATTAATATTTTTTATTATTGTTTATAATATAGCATATTTATTATAACATATATTTGTAAAATTAATAGTGTAAAATGATTATTTTTGTATTTTAAAATCAAGTTATGTGTGCTATACTTTATTTGTAATTTAATACTAAAGCATTATCGGCTTTCATTATTAGGTTACTAAAAATAATGGTACACTATTAATATTAGATTATTACTGTGCAATATTATTTATATTATTTTTATAAAAATATAATAATTTAATTAAATGATGCAATTTTATTAAATTGCTATAGAACCTAGGATAGGAATAATATGATAATTGTGATATCAATATTAAACTCATTAAACCATTATTACTGTTAAGTAGAAATTAATGAGGTAAGTTACGTCTAACTTATTCAGGTGAACCTATATTTAATAAATACTAGAGTTTATTATTTATAGCATACTTAGTGAAAAAACTAATCTTGACGTATTAGTTTTTTTATTTTGTGTAAAGTTTGTAAATTTTTACAAAAAGTGTTTACTTTTTATAAAATATGAATTATACTTAAGTTGTTATTAATACATTAGTAGGACTTATCACCTTATTAATTTTATTAATAACATGATTCTTTCGGTATTATCTTTTATCAGGAGATGATACTAAAAAATTTGTGGTGCATCGTTTGAATGAATAATTAATACGATAAGCTATTAATATTTAACATTTTAGGCCTATGAACTAGTAAAGTGTTACATTAATAGTTAATTATTTAGTTCAAATTCATACCCATTCATGCAAATATAGTTATGAATATAGACTTCGAAATCTATATGGTGCTAATTGATAATAAATTTTTCACAAAATTATTTATTATTTGATATTTGTATTAAAAAGAATCAATGATTGCTGTTGATTCTTTTTAAGTGTCTTTTTTTTGCAATAAAAAATCTATTATTGATTAATAATAGGTTTTCTATCTGATAATAAAATGTATTTATATTAGTTTTTGGTATCTCCCAAAAACCGTAATAATTATAGCATATTTTTAGTCAATTGTCAATTTTATGGGTATTATAGCCAATAATAATTATTGCTGAACGTTATAAATAATATGTGCAATATTTTATAATTATTGTGCATTTTTAATATTTTTGACGTTTTGTTCTTTTTGTGATATATTATTTTCATTAGTTGAAGGACTATTCTTTGAAACAGAAGATATACCTTCAACTTTTTTTATTTGGCTTATATCAACAAAAAATCATTTTTCATTTTTTTCTAAAAGTAAATAAAAACGCACAATATTTTTTGATTATTGTGCGTTTTTTAATATTTTTGGCGTTTTTTTCTCTATCATTGTGCATTTTTTACATAAAAACATGAAAAATTTCTTAGTCAATTGTCAATTTTTTAACGTATTCACGGCCTGTATAGTTCTTAATTTGGTTTGTTAAAATCTCTTCAAAGTCTTCTAATTTTATACATCCTCTTTTAACACTTTTATATACTGGACTTAGTGTAACACCCCATACTGGGAATTCATAATAAGCCATTATGTCTATGGCTTCAAAGATAAAATCATTTGCTATTTCTTCTTCTACTATAAATGAATTTAAATGTTTGTTGTTATCGCTTTCCCCATAGGTTACTGTTAAATTTTTGCAATTAATAAAATCTGGCATTTTTATTCCTCCCCTTGCAAGTTTAGTATGATAACATAAAAAAATAATTTAGTAAACACTAAATTATTTTCTTTTTTTCATAAGATCTCTGATTTCTTCTAATAGTTTAGTTTCATCAGACTTTTTAGGTTCTTCTTTCTTTGGTTCTTCTTTTCTCTTCATTTTATTCATAGCTTTAACTACTAAGAAAATACAGAAAGCTACGATAATGAAGTTAAGAACAACTGATATTAAATTTCCATAGTTAATTGTTGCTGCTCCAGCGGCAGTTGCTTCTTCAATTGTTGCATAAGTTTTTCCATCTAATGCATAGAACCAATTTGAAAAATCAAGGCCACCAGTAATTAATGAAATTAATGGCATAATAATATCATTAACAAGTGATGTTACGATTGCTCCAAATGCTGAACCAATGATAACACCAACAGCCATGTCTACTACATTTCCTCTTTTAATGAATTCTCCGAATTCTTTAACTAAACCACGGCTTTTTTCTTTAACATCTTTCTTTTCCATTTTTCTTTCCCTCCACTTAAAACTATTATAACAAATTTTTAAATAGTATGATATAATTAATTTAAGATAGGAAGTGGGTTTCAAATGAAGGATAAGCCATTAATAATATTATTTATATTTGTAATGCTTACTGCCGGAGTATTTGTTTTTTATAAAACAGATAATAGTCTAAGCAGTCTTTCAGCTGATAGTGGCTTTGACTCTAGTTGGGACTCAGGTTCTGATTGGGGTGGATCTGACTGGGGAAGTTCTGATTGGGGAGGCTCAAGTTGGGACTATGATTATGATACTGATTATAGCAGTTCAAGACCTAGAAACTATAGTTATTCTAGTAGTGCTATACCACCATGGATTGCTCATATTATTATAATATTTATAATTGGATTTATATGGACTTATGTTAAAAAGAAAAGCGGTATGTCATATAGTAGTAATTATGTAGAACATGCTCTTAATGAAAATAGACATGCTATCGAAGCAATTATTAGAGAAATGCCTAGATTTGATAAAGAACAATTCTATTCATTTGTTTATAAGAACTTTGTTAAAGTTCAAACAGCATGGATGAACTTTGATTATGAAAGCCTTAGAATGCATTTAACTGATGAATTATATAATACATATAAAAGTCAATTAAAAACTCTAGAACTTAAAAAACAAGTAAATGTAATGAAAGGTTTTGAACTTGTAGATAGAGCTATTCAAAGTTTTAGTAAATCAAATAAAGAATATACAATAGAATTAAAATTTAGAATTAAATTCTTTGATTACTTAACAACACAAAAAGGAAATCTATTAAGAGGAAATGACAAAAAACGTTTAGTTATGACTTATAGTTTAACTTATGTTAAATCAATAAGTGATAAACCAAATAAATGTCCTAACTGTAATGCTCCTCTTGAAAATAATGCATCTAGTGTATGTCCTTTCTGTAATAGTACAGTAGTAAGTGATAAACATGGATTTGTACTTGCTAAAAAAGAAGTTATATCTCAAAGAACGGAGTAAAAATGAAAAAAAGTAAAAACTTACTAATAGCATTATTAATCATTACATTTGCAGCAATTATTGCTACTACATATAATGGTCATTTAACACTTAGAAATCTAACTGCTGACTCTGGATTTGATTCAAGTTATGATTCTGGTAGTTCAAGTTCTAGTAGTAGTTATTCTAGCAGTTCAAGTCATTCAAGTCATTCAAGTAGACCAATGACACCACAAGAAAAAAGAATATCTGCTATTGTTTCTGTAGGTACTGTAGTATTCATGGTAGTCATTGTAATATTATCAATGAAATTGATGCATAAACGAGAACAAAAAAAGTTAATTGAAGAGCAAACAGAAAACGAAGAAGCAATAAATCAAATAAAAGCCGTAATGCCTGATTTTAATAAAGAAGTATTTTATGAATATGTTTATAAAAATTTCTTAGATATACAGCATGCATGGATGGATTTTGATTATGATAAACTTAGAACTCTAGCTACAGATGAGTTATTTAATACATATAGTTCACAATTAAAGACATTGAGTATTAAACATCAAAAGAATGTAATGAGAGATTTTGAACATGTAATAACAGCTATTAAAGAATTTAAACAAAGTGAAAATAATTATACTATTATTGTTAACTTACAAGTATTATTCTATGATTATATTATTGATAAAAACTATCAAACAGTTAGAGGGAATGATCAAAGAAGACTAAACATATTATATAAATTAACATACGTTAAAACTAATAAAGCAAATGAAACACATCATTGTCCAAACTGTAATGCTGCTTTGGGTGATGCAGCAAGTAGTATATGTCCATTCTGTAATAGTGTAATAGTTAATAATTCAAATGATTATGTACTAGCTAAAAAAGAAGTAAAAATGCAAAAATTAGATTAATTTAGGAGGGTTTAATGAAAGAAGAATTATTAAAAGTAGATCCAAACTTTGATGAATCAATGTTCTTAAGTAAAGCTGATCATATATTCATTATGTTATTAGATGCGATTATGGAAAGAGACTTAAGTAGTGTTAGACACTATTTAAGTGACGAAATTTTCGAAAGATATAATACTCTAGTACAAAATTACTTAAAGGAGAAAAAGATTCGTTTATTCGACGAAATGAACGTTAAATCAACTCAAATAAGAAATATTAAAGTTGAAAATGGTTTAATAACAATTGAAGTTAATTTAACTTCACGTTATATGGACTATTATGTAGATGAAGATGGTAATTACTTATTTGGTACGAATGATCATAGAATTGAAAAAGAAAACCATATAACATTTACTAAGAAAGTTGGAGCAAAAGAACTAGGTTCTGCTAGAAGATGTCCTAGTTGTGGAAATACTCTTGATATAAATCACACAGGTGTATGTCCTTATTGTAATAGTACAATAGACATGAGTGATTATGATTATATAATAACTGGACTTGAGGTATATTAATATGAGTTTACCATTTCTAATATTTATTATTGCATTAATAATAATTACATTATTGTTAATGTTTAGTCCAAAATTTAAACTATTTATAAGAAACAATAAAGAAATAGTTTTAGGCGTTATTTATTTATATATAACATTTTGGTTTACCAAGTTATTTATAACAACAAAAAACTATAGAATTGCTTTTAAAATGATGACTAAAGAAACAAAATACTTTGTTCAAGCATTAATATTTAGTTTCATTGTTTTATACTTCTTATATAAATCAATTACAAGTTTTGTAGATTGCTACAAAAAGAATAAAAATAAAGAAGAAAAGAAAACAAATAAAAAGGATCATAAATAATGAAGTGAACCCCATTTTGGACACTTTATAAAAAAGGAGTCTTTTGATAAAATACTATCTCAAGAAAGGAGATAGTATTTTTGTGGCTAAAAAAGGACAACAATTTAGAAAGTATTCAGATGAAGAAAGAATAACAAT
>JAEEGL014991183.1_pt1 | contig 11824 bp, 8 predicted proteins | sample 9134231 | NCBI WGS metagenome assembly JAEEGL01 (sample SAMN16246548, study PRJNA631951) | gut metagenome | biome: gut microbiome; feature: rumen; material: fiber-attached | host: Bos | place: Iran: Karaj | collected 2018-10 | reverse complement strand
TTCTTGATGCTGTATTTCTTGCGGATGCGGTCGGCCAGCGGCTGGTTGGCACGGATGCGGTCACGCAGGGCCTCGATGCGGGCGATAAACTCGGGATGGCTCTGGCGAAAGGCCTCACGGCTGGCAGCGTCGCCCGTGTCGAGCACGGTGCCGTCGGGCAGCACCAGTCGCGCCGACAGGAGCATGCGGTCGCTGTTGGCATGGGTGCCGCAGTTCATGCCCGAGGCATTGTTGGCGACGATACCTCCCACCATGGCCGATCCAATGCTGGCGGGGTCAGGCGGGAAGACGCGACCCAGGGGCTTCAGGATTTGGTTCACACGGGCGCCCACGATGCCTGGCTGCAGGGTGATGCTGTTGGCGTCGGGAGCAACGCTGTAGTCCTCCCAGTTCTTGCCCGCCACGATGAGGATGCTGTCGCTCACGCTCTGTCCCGAGAGCGACGTGCCCGCGGCACGGAAGGTGAACGGCAGGCCATAACGGTTAGCGGTCTTGACAATCTGTGAGACCTCACTTTCATCCTTGGCACGGACAACCACCTTGGGCGTCAACCGGTAAAAACTCGCATCGGTGCCCCATGCCAGTGTCCGCAACTCGTCGGTGTACACCCTGTCCTTGGGCAATACCGCCTTGATTTCATTCAAAAACCGCTCCATCATAGTCATCTGTCAATAATACTTGATTGTGAATGTGTTGCACAGGTTGAGTTCGTCATCATGTGAATCCCGATAGACGATAGTTGCCCCTCGCAACGACTCAGGCACAAGCAAATCGCCAACTTTACTCCAACGGGGATATCCATAGTCAAATGACTTGCCATACAGCAATAACCTGTTGCCCACGTAGTCAAACTCATAGAACCCACCGCCCAGGCATTGTTCATGCGCCATGAGCAGGTCGCGATGCAAGGTCACCATGCCCAAGCGCAAGTGCCCGCCACTGGTTATGATAAACTTTGGATGTTCCATTACCTCACAAAGTGGAACTGATACAGTCAGTATCAGTTTGGAAAAACCTAGGGACTCGAGAGGATCAGGTCAATCAATGCGTTGACATCAGCAAGACCCACTTCTCCGTCGCCATTGACATCTGAGCGGCCCTCGGTCTTGTCCAGGCTGCCCAGGATGATGGCTATCAATGTATTTACGTCGGCAATATTCACCTCGCCGTCGGCATTGACATCGCCCCTGACGGGTGTGGGAGGAGGTGGAGGTGGCAACGGAGGCTCGGTGTAATCAAACCTGGCGTCAAGCCATGCTATTCGTTCGGTAATCCAGCCCTTAAGGTGGTTGATCTCGTCCTCATAGCTGGAAGGGACATAGCGGTTGGGCCACAACTTTTGACCCCAACGGGGACGAGCCAAGTCATTGCGGTACTCTGCACCGCCCGACGTGATCTCGTTGGTCAGGGAGTCGATGGTCGCCATGAGCCGGTCAGAACGCAGATTGCCGGCTCGCAGCTGAGCCCATCGTTCCTTGCGCGCAGCCACATAGGAATCGTCCTTCCACATCTTGTACCAATAGAAAGGTACCAGGAAATTGCCTCCCGTGTGCAAGTAAGCGTTCTGCTGATATACCCAGTTGCTGGTGTACCAGCCTCGATTGTAACTGCAGTTGCCGTAGGCCAGATTGAAGTCCCAAAGCACCATCTTGAACCGAGGGTCCTCACTGTCACGGCGCTTGAAGAATTTGGCACTTTGACGATAGCCGTCGGGATTGTGCGACAGCTCGTTAAACAATTGGAAATCCATGAACGACTGGACATCAATATACTTACGATAACCTGTTTCGGGGTTCTTATAATCAGCCGAAGCAAATACCGAGTCCATCCGGTCAATGGCACCGTTGATATAGTTGACCTGATTTGCGGTCATGTCCTCGTAATCAGGCCAGTCATAACGGAAATAAATGTAGGAATCTGTAATTGCCTGGCCGGTGCTGGTCACCGGGTGTTGGGTCGAAACGTGATATGGCCTGTCATTGGGACCGACTTCAACAATATAGCCACCCGTGAGTTCATCCCCTTCCTCTCCCGGATCGGGCAAATCCAAGCGGTGTTTGCCCTTGGAAACGACTTCACACAGGATATACACGCCATAATAGACACCATCCAGATAGACCTCACAGAGACGACCTTGAGGCGTGTATTCCATCCAGGGGCGCGCCAGCTCAAAGGTCAGCAGGTCACGAATCATGCTCCTGTCGGAATAGGGGGCAATGAACGCCCAGTTATTGTCCTTGCCCATGCCCAGGATTTCCACTTTCTTTTTGTCAAAGACAAGTGGGGTATATGGTTGGGCCAGAGTGCGGAAAGACATCGGTTTCTTGTCACTATTGAAATAGGAAGACCTGCCACGGTAACGCAAGGCAATATGGCCCTCGTAGTCGATGTTCTGGCCGGGATGGGCAATGGTATCGGCATAGTTGTAACGCCCCTTGCCGTTATGGATGATTTTCATGCGGGCATCAATGCGATGGTAACGCATAATCATCTGGCCATCCACATCTATCCAGACTATGGGCAGATTTGTGCTGTCGATAACCACATTAGGATTATCCGGCAGATAGTTATCGGCACGCTCAGACCTTGCCAACGGACAAATTAGCAACAACAAAGCGAATATCAATAAAAATCGTTTCATCGTGATATCGCAATTAACTTGAAGGTGCAAATATACACAAAATTTAAATTCTAATGAGTTAGAGCCGTGAAACATCATGAATGAATGACGTTAATTGTCATTTAACACGATGCTGATCAGGCTGGTGACATCGGCCACATCCAGGAAACCGTCCTTGTTGATGTCGGCATAATCGTGATCGGCCGGCAGAGCATCAGGCGACAAAACAAGCGCAATGAGTGCGGTCACATCAGCAACATCAATCAAGCCGTCACCGTTCACATCTCCAAGCTGGGTAATGCTCGAGTCGTAGTTCAACTGGCTGTCCATCCAGGCAATACGGTCGCTAATCCATTGCTTGAGATAACTGATTTCGTCAGCGAAATCGTCGGCCACATAATAATTGGGCCACACATACTCGCCCCAACGGGGCCAAGCCTCACTATTACGGTATTCGGCACCATGCGAGGTGAGCACATTAGCCAGCGAATCAATCTTTGCCATGATGCGGTCTTCACGCAGGTTGCTGCGACGGTACTGGGCCCAGCGGGCTTTAAGTGCAGTGGTGTAATCGGGATTTGAATTCAATTTGTACCACCAGAAAGGTATCAGCTGTGGATCGCCCTCCTGATTCATCGTGTTGTTGTTCTTGTACATCCAGGTGTCGGTGCGCCAACCTTGATAATAATCAGCGTTTCCGTAGGCCAGGTTCATGTCCCAAACCACCATCTTGAAGCGCGGGTCTTCACTGTCGCGGCGCTTGAAGAACTTGCCGCTCAGGCGATAGGCATCCACATTGTGGCCCAGTTCCATGGCAATCTGGTAATCGATGAAATTCTGCACATCAATATATTGCTCATAGGTAGGCTCGTTGCCCATTTTATAAGTCCACAACGAATTTTCCATTTGGTCAATTTGCCCGTTGATATAATTGACTTGGGCCTCGGTCAAATCCTCATAATCGGGTGATTTATACTGAAAATTGATGAACTGATTCATGTATCGCGTCCCAGAGTTGCTCACCGGATGATACTTAGAAGTATAGGTCACTTCGCCGTCAGTGCGGTTCACCTCCATGATATAGCCGCCGGTAATGCCATCCTCAGTTTCATCAGGGTCAGGCAAATTCAGACGGTGCTTGCCATCCGAAACGACTTCGGTCAAGATGAACACACCATAATAGGTGCCATCAAGAAAAAGTTCGCAGTAACGTCCCTCGGGCGTGTATTCCATCCACGGCCGTGACACCTCAAATGCCAACAGGTCACGCATCATGCTCTTGTCGGCATAAGGGGCCAGCAATGCCCAGTTGTTGTCCTTGCCCATGCCCAGGATGTTCACTTTTTTCTTCACACCGCCATCTTCCAGCGGCTTGTCCAAAGGACGGAAAGAATAGGGTTTCTTATCGCTGCTGTTGAATGAAGAACTGCCGCGATATCGCAGCGCCACATAACCCTCATAATCAATCGTCTGGCCTGGGTGCGCAATCGTGTCGGCATAGTTCAAGTTGTCATCACCGTTATGGATAATCTTCATGCGGGCAGTGATGCGTTCATAGCGGTCAATATACTCGCCATCGACCTCAATCCACACGATGGGCAAATTAGTAGAAGTCAGCGTTACATATTCATTGTCAGGCGGATAGTTCCACCATGACCAACCACGTGCGGTGCCGGTAAATGTCAACACCGCTAACACAAGCAATAACAGTCGGTTCATTTTTCAGTAGTTAATATCGTGGCTGCAAAATTACAAAAAAACACAAACTCTGGCAACCACATCAACTCGATTCCACATCGAGAACATCTGTGGTGATTTCCCAATCGCTCATTGACTGAGGATGAGATCGACAATGACGTTGATATCGGCAAGGCTCACTTCGCCGTCGCCGTTCACATCACCATGGACGGTCGTGTTGCCCGAGAGTATCATGTCAACAACCACATTAACATCGGCAAGGCTCACCTCCCCATCGCCATTCACATCACCGTTCAGATGCGCATTGGGGTCATAACCCAACTTGCTGTCCATCCAGGCAATGCGGTCGCTAATCCATTGCTTGAGGAAAGAAAGCTCATCGGCATAGCTGGTAGACACATGGTAGTTGGGCCAGACATAGCGCCCCCAACGGGGCCAGGCCTGGGAGTTGCGTTGCTCGGCACCATGCGAGGTAAGGACAGTAGACAGGGAATCCACAACAGCCATTACACGCTCCATGCGCAGGTTGGAACGGCGGTACTGTGCCCATCGGTTCTTGAAGGTGGCAACGTAGGCCGGATTGCTGTTCAACTTGTACCACCAGAACGGAATCAGATAGGGGTCATAGGAGTTATAGAGGATGTAATTGTTGTTGTACATCCAAGTGTCGGTGCGCCAAGCCTCATAGTAGTCGGCATTGCCGTAGGCCAGGTTCATGTCCCAAACCACCATCTTGAAGCGCGGGTCCTCACTGTCACGGCGCTTGAAGAACTTGCCGCTCAGGCGATAGGCATCCACATTGTGGCCCAGTTCCATGGCAATCTGGTAATCTACAAAGTTCATCACGTCGATGTAGTCGGCGTAAGTGGCTTCGCTACTCGGCCGATAGTTCCACAACACGCGTTCCATCTGGTCGATTCGGCCGTTAATATAGCTCACCTGCTCTGCTGTCAAGTCTTCATAGTCGGGTGACTTGTACTGGAAATAAATATAGTTGTTGGAGTAAGGTGTGCCATTATTGCTCACGGGATGATACTTCGAGACGTGAGTGGCCTCGTCGGGACGGTCAATTTCCATGATGTAGCCGCCAGTAAGGGCATCACCGCTATCGCCCGGATCAGGCAGATTGAGGCGATGGGACCCATTTGAGACCACCTCGCTCAGGATATACACACCATAATAAATGCCGTCGAGAAAGAGCTCGCAATAGCGACCCTGCGGAGCGTAATCCATCCACGGCCGCGACACTTCAAAAGCCAACAGATCGCGCATCATGCTCTTGTCGGAATAAGGAGCCAACAACGCCCAATTATTGTCCTTGCCCATGCCCAGGAGCTTGACCTTCTTTTTGACACCGCCATCCTCCAAGGGTTTATCCATCGTACGGAACGAGTAGGGCTTCTTTTCAGCACCATACGATGAATTACCCCGATAGCGCAGAGCCACATAACCCTCATAGTCGATGTTCTGGCCCGGATGGGCTATCGTGTCGGCATAGTTGAGACTGCCGTCACCATTGTGGATGACCTTCATCTTGGCTGTGATGCGTACATTTCGGTCGATGTACTTTCCATTCACGTCAAGCCACACGATGGGCAGGTTGGTAGACGTCAGTTGCACCTCCTGGTTATCAGGAGGATAATTGATTGTTGTCCATGCGAGTGCGATACCTGTCAAGGTCAGCACCATTACCACAAGTAATAACAATCGTTTCATCTCTCTATTGGCCTGTAGGTGGTCATTATCATATTACTGCCGCAAAATTACTCAAAAAATGTCAATCCGGTTGTTTGACACGGGAGGTGTTACGAGGGTGGTGAGTGAGAATTTCGTCACGCAGACGGGTCCGGTCAATGTGGACGTAAATTTCGGTGGTGGTGATACTCTCATGACCCAACATCTGCTGGATGGCGCGCAGGTTGGCACCGCCCTCGAGCAAGTGGGTGGCAAAACTGTGGCGCAGGGTGTGGGGACTGATGACCTTGCGCACTCCCGCAAGTTCGCACAATTGTTTGACGATGTGGAAAATCATCTGTCGCGTGAGCATCGCGCCTCGGCGATTCAAAAACAGGATGTCCTCGTTGCCACGCTTGGCAACCTGACGGGAACGCGTCTGCTCCAAATAAAGGCTGATCTGTTCGATGGCGACAGGAGAGAGGGGAACCAGGCGCTGTTTGTTGCCTTTGCCTTGGATGATAACGTAACGCTCCTCCATATAGAGTTGCGAGAGTTTCAGCCCAATCAGTTCACTCACACGCAGGCCGCAACCGTAGAGCGTCTCAATGATGGCACGGTTGCGCTGACCTTCGGCCTTAGACATGTCTATGGCATCAATCATGGCGTCAATCTCAGCGATGGTGAGCACCTCGGGTAAATGACGCCCGATTTTGGGAGTGAGCAACAATTCGGTGGGGTCAGTATCCATGAAGCCTTCCAAGCGAAGGAACTTATAAAAACTCTTGACGCCACTGATGATGCGTGCCTGGGAACGAGGCTGAATGCCCACATCCTGCAATGTGCAGACAAATCGCTCGAGGTCATCGGTCGTGACATGCTCGATGCCGACGCCCGCATCAGCAAGGTAGCGGGTGAGTTTATCCACATCGTCGCTGTAGGCCTGGGCTGTATTGGCACTCATACCTTTCTCCAGGGTGAGATGCGCCACAAACCGACGTTTCACGTTTCTGATGTCAGTGATTTCCCTCATTTGGCAGCTTGTAACTCTACTTATTGACTAACACACCATGGATGGTGTCGTTGAGTAATGGGTCGAAATTATCGTTGGCTATCACGGTAACATCATCGAAGTCAAATGTTATCCACAGTCGGCGGTTATCCCCACCGTCCAGCCAATCCAGTCGCAGAGCAAGTGTATCACCCTGCCACGCATAGGCGGCCACACTGGTAAACGGGCGTCGTGTGCCCACCAATTGCTCTCGACTCTCCATGATATAAATGGGACGCTCTTCGCTCGTTGTAGAACGCCACTCTCCGCACGCGGCGATGGCACGCAACGGGCCACGTTTATCGGTCATGGTAAAGATGCGGTCAGTGCCCAATCGCTCAATATCAATTGTTTTGATACCCAACAAATTACTATCCAGGACAATACTCCTATACGGCAAGGAGCCTTCCAATGGATGTGTTTCCTCGCCTTGAGGCATGTCTATAGACAGTGAAACAAGAGGCGGCACCCGATCATGATGTTCTTTATTGCGAATCAGCGGCTCCAAGAGACTGTAATAAATGGTATTGAGTTCCCCGCCATAATTGTCGGCTCTGCCATTAATGACAATAACTATATCCAAGTCGGGCACCACATATATGAGCTGCCCGCCATAGCCAGCTGCAAAGAATGACTCGGCGAGGGGATGTTGGATAGCCTTAGTTTGGTAACCATAACCCAGATAGTATTTATCCACATCGTAACCTGTGAACCAAGAGCGCACCTTGTGCCATGCACGTTTCAGGAAAGACAGCAAGCGCTGCAGGAAAGGCAACTCAGGGCCAGGCTCCTCGGTGGAAATCAGCCGCTGGGTCATGTCATGAACCCATTGCTTGCTCACCAGCTGCTGGCCATTCCACTCGCCACCATGCAGCAAGAGCAAGCCCAGTTTCGCTTCGCTCTCGGCCTGGAGACGCAGACCCCATCCAGCGGTTTCGACACTATCAGGAGCCAGTTCCCAATCGGCTTCAGTGATGTGCAGAGGCGTGAATATGCGTTCCCGCACATAATCCAGCATCGGTCGGCCGGTAACTCTTGTTACAATCATTGCCAGGGCATGGGTGCACATGGAGTCATAGCTGAAGCGCTGCCCCACTCCACTGAAATTGCCCGCAAACCATGCCGAGAGCCAGTCGTCCTCATTCTCCGGGATAGTCAAGTCAGGTTCACGTCCAGCTGCCATCATGAGCACATTGCGCACGGTAAGGCTGTCCAACGCAGGCGACAGCGTGGCAGGCATCTTGTCTCGCAAGTGCTTGGATATCCTGTCCTCGACAGTGAGCAAACCGTCGTCGATGGCGAGTCCCACGGCAAGCGCGGTAACCGTCTTGCTGGCACTATACAGGGTGTGAAGGTCGGTAGCACGGTAAGGAGCGGCATGCATCTCGCCGATGACCTTACCATGGCGAAGCACCATCAGATGATGAATATCCACATTGGGCAATGCTGTCAAGTCTCGATAGAACATGTTGAGCAGGTCGGTCGGCACCCCTTCGTCATCGGGAGTGCTACGGGGCAACTCACCCACCTGAGCCACGGTGGTCAAGCAAAAACAGCAAGCCAAACAATATAGCAGATGACGCATCATTACCACTCTGGTTATCTTCTCACGGGTATGTAGCGAACGGTTTCAGGCTTGGAATTGGGATAAGTGTTACAGATGGTCACCTCTTGTTTGTCGAGGTCAAAAACAAAGGTTGTCCCGCTGATCCAGTCCACATAGTGGACACGCACTTCCAGTGTTGTGGGCGAAGTCCATGCATAAGCCGCAGCGGCAGTGAAACCGTGGGAAAAACCTTGCATACGGTTGATGGCTCCGATGGAGTATTGCGGAAATCCATTCAACGGAGTGTAACGCCACTGGCCATAGCCCATGTCAAAGTGTTCCTCGGTGTCATCGGTGAAGCGCATCTCGATGAAGTCGTCATCAACGTGCAGCCACTTCAATCCGTGCGCGGGTGTAACCAACGACAAGTCTTGACCACGCAAAGCGGCCATCTTTTTACTTGTACGCTTGCCCTTGGGCAACTTCAACGCTGCAGTCATACAACGTTTCTCCAGTCGCTTCTGCAACTTACTCTCGGGCTTCAATGGGGCATCATTCAATCCCGGCATCAACTGGTTCCAGATACAGGCCAGTTCCTCGTGTCCGTAAAGTTTCATGCCAAGGATAACGACCACAAGGTCTTCCTGTGGCACCACGACCGTGTATTGGCCCATCGCACCGTCAGCACGGAAGGAGCCAGGCCATTTGCTTTGCCACACCTGATAGCCATAGCCTTGATTGCCGTCGGTGGGCGGCACGGTCTCCTTGGCACCACCATCTATGAGTCGGGAACAAGCCTGTTCCACATAGTCGGCACTGACGAGTTGCCTACCGTTCCAATTGCCCTTATTGAGCAGCAATAGTCCCAATTTGGCCATGGTCTCGGCCTGCACACGCAGTCCCCAGCCACCCGTGTTAATGCCGTCAGGGCTACTTTCCCAATCAGCCACGGTGATGTGCATGGGGTCGAACAGCTTCTTTTGAAGGTATTCCAACATTGTCTGGCCCGTCACCCGCTGCACGATTGCCGATAGCATGAAAGTACACATCGAGTCATATTGGAACCGTGAACCCGGCTTGTCGTCAACAGATTTGGCAAGCCAGTCCTTGACCCAGTCCGTGCTGTTGTTGCGCATGGTCCAGTCGGGTTTCACGCCCGCTGCCATCATCAGCAGGTCACGCACGGTCATGTCGGCCATGTTGTCACTCACTTGGTTAGAACGTTTGTCAGGGAAAAAAGTCATTACCCTGTCGGTGAGCCGCAACAGGTTCTCGTCAATAGCGATGCCCACGGCCAGCGAAGTGAAAGTCTTGCTAGCCGAGTAGAGCGTGTGACTGTCCTCGGCACGGAAAGGAGCCGGATGTAATTCGGCCACCACCTTGCCATGACGCACGACCATCACATGGTGGATATCACACTCGGACAAGGCCATCAGCGAGTCCATCATGTTGATGACAGCTTGGGTGCTGATTCCCTCGGCAGCAGGGGTGCTACGGGGCAAATCCCCCACTTGGGCCGCCAGCAACAACGGCAACAAAGCCAATAATATCGTCAATTGTCGTTTCATCTCTTCTATAGATAGTTTTTGAGCGCTTGTTCTAGTTCGTTACGGATGAGCATTTTCAGCTCTTTAGGTTCAAGCACCTCGACGCTGGCACCATGAGACATGATTTCCTCTTTGAGGTCATAGGTGATGCGCATCTTGTAGGTGAATATCGAATAGTCATCATGCACCTCCTCTTGTTGGGAACTGTGCAGGGGCAAGGCGCGGAAATATTTGGCCTGGGTGGGTTCCACACGCAGGATGATGCGTTTGGCACTGTTCCGGTTGGTGATGATACCGAAGCAGTCCTTGAAAAACTCCGAAGGATTGACGTTCTCAGGCATCTCGAAAGTATCCTGCAAGATGTTCAATTGGCTGATGCGGTCAAGTGAATAGGTCTTGACCTGTCCATCCTTGACATTCATGCCAATGACATACCACAGCTGCTTGAAAATCTTGACAAAATACGGTTCAAGCACAACGTCTGAGGGCAAGGAACGGGTGTAACTCTTATAGGAGAATCGGATGCGACGGTTCTGTTTGAGGGCATCGATAACCACGGGCAGATGCTCGCGCGCCGAAGGCACATGCTCCAGCATGATGCGACCACTGATGTCACGGGCATTGCTCAGCATGCCGCTCATCGATGCCGAGTCCACCAACCACGACTGCAGGCGGGCATTATTTTCCCCGCCCGAGTCGTCGATGTAGTATTCAAAGGTGGACTTATCACACTGGATGTTGATATCAAACATCTCTTCCACCCCGTCACGGTAGTGAAAAAAAGTGCGACGAGCCAATGGCTTGCCCTCACTGATCTCGCTACGCAGCCAAGCCTTGTTCAAGTCCTTAAGTGTGATGCGACCATAGCGGCTGATGGTGTCCACCAGCCACACATAGCGGTTAACAAGGTTACGGGCCATCTTTTGCAGTATTTTTACCTAAATACCTGAACCTAACGCCTTTTGATCAGCAATGCCAAGCCTATCATGGTCAGTGCGGCATTCAGCAAGAGTAACTCGAAGCCCAGCGTGTAATCATACTGGTTCTTGAGCCACATCTGGATAAAGAAGCTGATGACGGGCGCAGCGATACACACCACGGGCACCAAACGGTCACGCACGGGGCTCTTGCACATCATGCCAAAGGCAAACAATCCAAGGATGGGACCATAGGTGTAGCTGGCAAGCGTATATACCGCGCTGATGGCGTCACTGTTGCTGATGGCATAGAAAATCAAGATAACCAATCCCATGCCTGCCGCCATCGCGATGTGCACCATGCGGCGGGTGCGGCCCAGGGCGGTATCGTCTTGTTTCTTGTCAGCCTCCAGGATATCAACGGTGAACGAGGTGGTCAACGAGGTCAATGCCGAGCCTGCAGCCGAATAAGCAGCGGCAATCAAGCCGATGATGAATACCACACCCAGCAAGACGGGCATGCCTTCGCTGAAGGCTACCGTGCCGAACAATTCGTCGGTCTTCTCGGGCATGGCAATACCGTTAGCCTTAACGTGCATCGCCAGCAAGGTACCCAAGATCAGGAACAGGGCAATCACGATGACCTGGAGGAAAACGCTCACGATGAGGTTCTTGGCCGACTCGCTGGCGTTCTTGCAAGCCAGGCTGCGCTGCATCAGGTCCTGGTCTAGACCCGTCGTGGCAATCACCATGAAGATGCCGGCAATGAAC